>OGEC01000004.1_pt1 | contig 305171 bp, 363 predicted proteins | sample 1570551 | NCBI WGS metagenome assembly OGEC01 (sample SAMEA2582127, study PRJEB24529) | metagenome | biome: Human gut stool | place: China | collected 2011 | reverse complement strand
TAGAAAAGCTGCGAGCTAATATGATTAATGCGGGATACAAGTGTCCGGATATGGAGTGATAGCTGACAATATAATATATAAAGATAAAGCAATGCTGGGAAGAGTGGATACTGGCATTGCTTTTATTTTATGGAAAAGTCTGTTTCTGTTCAGGAACTTACTTCTGCGTGTTCCTATAAGAACAATAAATAATCAATCTATATAGGCAAATTTCAGGCAGAAATACATGAAATTGCAGGAATATACCTATCAGGCAGGCACGAGGAAGTTTATCTATAGGCAGATTGGAAGAAAAAGTGAATGTTGAATAAGGATTCTGCCTGGATATGTCCTATAAATCAAGTGATAATGCGACTACCTATAGGTATAATGAACAACGAATCAATAATCAGATTAAGACATATTACAGAACTAGATAAACTGGTTCTTTTCAGTATTATATTCATAATTAATTGTCTTTAACTTATCAGTTATCTCTTTTTCTGAAACCATATAAGATTTGCACAGTTCCTCTAATGTATTGTAATTGTCTCGAAGTTGTGTATTGACAAAGCTTAAAAGCATAACAGGGTCTTTAGGCATAGAAAAATCCTCCTTATATTGTGTTTTCAGTGATGGTTCTATTGTTGTACTATTTAGTACAGCATGAATATTTTCCCATATTAAGCATATTCTGTAAATGTAAGGCTTGTATATAAAATTGTATTAAAATAAATACATTTATGGTTGCACGAAAACGATTACTATGTTATAATTTTAACAAGCTAAGAAATATACTACTTAAATAACTGAATATTAAATTATGGAGGTTTTGTTATGGGAAAGAAATGGGTGTATTTGTTTACAGAGGGTAACGCAGATATGCGTGAGCTTCTTGGTGGTAAAGGTGCGAATCTGGCAGAGATGACTAATATTGGTCTTCCGGTTCCACAGGGGTTTACTATTACCACGGAAGCTTGTACCCAGTATTACGAGGATGGTAGAGAAATCAATGATGAGATCATGGGACAGATTAACGAACATATCGAGAAGATGGAACAGATTACAGGCAAGAAGTTTGGAGATATGGAGAATCCACTTTTAGTTTCTGTTCGTTCTGGAGCGAGAGCTTCTATGCCGGGTATGATGGATACTATTCTTAATCTTGGACTTAATGAGGATGTTGTTAATGTAATTGCACAGAAATCCGGCAATCCAAGATGGGCATGGGATTGTTATAGAAGATTTATCCAGATGTATTCAGATGTAGTTATGGAAGTTGGTAAGAAATATTTCGAAGAGCTTATTGACAAGATGAAGGATGAGAGAGGGGTTAAGCTTGATGTAGAGCTTACAGCAGATGATCTTAAGGAGCTTGCAACACAGTTTAAGGCTGAATATAAGTCTAAGATTGGCAAGGATTTCCCAGATGATCCTAAGGAACAGTTATACGGAGCTATAAAAGCTGTATTCCGTTCATGGGACAACCCAAGAGCTAATGTATACAGAAGAGATAATGATATTCCTTATTCTTGGGGAACAGCAGTTAATGTACAGTCTATGGCATTTGGTAATATGGGGGATGACTGTGGAACTGGTGTTGCATTTACAAGAGATCCTGCAACTGGTGCTAAAGGACTTTTTGGAGAGTTCCTTACTAACGCACAGGGTGAAGATGTTGTTGCCGGAGTAAGAACTCCAATGCATATTCAGGAAATGAGTGAGAAGTTCCCGGAAGCATTTGAGCAGTTTAAGGATGTGTGTGCAACTCTGGAAGAACATTACAGAGATATGCAGGATATGGAATTTACAGTAGAGCATGGCAAGCTGTTCATGTTACAGACACGTAATGGTAAGAGAACAGCACAGGCAGCATTAAAGATTGCATGCGACCTTGTAGATGAGGGGATGAGAACAGAGAAGGAAGCAGTTGCAATGATTGATCCTCGTAATCTTGATACACTTCTTCATCCTCAGTTTGATGCAGCTGCACTTAAGGCTGCAACTCCAGCAGGAAGAGGTCTTGGAGCATCTCCTGGCGCTGCATGTGGTAAGATTGTTTTCTCAGCAGAAGACGCAGAAGAGTGGAATGCAAGAGGAGAGAAGGTTGTTCTTGTAAGACTTGAGACATCGCCAGAAGATATTACAGGTATGAAGGCTTCACAGGGTATTCTTACTGTAAGAGGAGGTATGACAAGCCATGCAGCGGTTGTTGCAAGAGGTATGGGAACCTGCTGTGTATCTGGCTGTGGTGATATTGCAATGGATGAAGCTAATAAGAAGTTCACACTTGCAGGCAAGGAATACCATGAAGGAGATTATATATCTATTGATGGTACAACAGGCAACATATATGATGGACAGATTCCTACGGTTGATGCCAAGATTGCAGGAGAGTTTGAAAGAGTTATGGAGTGGGCAGACAAGTACAGAAAGTTAAAGGTTCGTACTAATGCAGATACTCCTAAGGATGCCAAGAAGGCAAGAGAACTTGGAGCAGAAGGTATAGGACTTTGCCGTACTGAGCATATGTTCTTTGAAGAGGACAGAATTGCAGCATTCAGAGAGATGATATGTTCTGATACTGTAGAAGAAAGAGAAGCAGCACTGGATAAGATTCTGCCATATCAGCAGGGAGATTTCGAAGCACTTTATGAGGCACTTGAAGGCAATCCGGTAACTATCAGATTCCTTGATCCACCTCTTCATGAATTTGTTCCTACAGAGGAAGAAGATATTAAGAAGTTAGCTGAATCACAGGGCAAGTCAGTAGAGACTATTAAGAATATTATTGCAAGTCTTCATGAGTTTAATCCAATGATGGGACACAGAGGATGCCGTCTTGCAGTAACATATCCAGAGATTGCCAAGATGCAGACAAGAGCTGTTATAAGAGCTGCAATCAATGTTAAGAAGGCACATCCTGACTGGAATGTTAAGCCGGAGATTATGATTCCGCTTATCTGTGAGGTTAAGGAATTAAAGTATGTAAAGAAGACTGTTGTTGAGACAGCAGATGAAGAGATTAAGGCAGCAGGAATCGACCTTGAATATGAGGTTGGTACTATGATTGAGATTCCAAGAGCTGCACTTACTGCTGATGAGATTGCCAAGGAAGCTGATTTCTTCTGCTTTGGTACTAACGATCTTACACAGATGACATTCGGATTCTCAAGAGATGACGCTGGTAAGTTCCTTAATGCATACTATGAATCTAAGATATTTGAGAATGATCCATTTGCAAAGCTTGACCAGAATGGTGTAGGTAAGCTTATGGAGATGACAATAAAGCTTGGAAGACCGGTTAATCCGAATCTTCACATAGGTATCTGTGGAGAGCATGGTGGAGATCCTTCATCAGTTGCATTCTGCCACAAGATTGGTCTTGATTATGTGAGCTGCTCACCATTCAGAGTACCTATTGCAAGACTTGCTGCAGCACAGGCTGCGATTGCGGAAGAGAAATAATCCAATTTCTGACCATAACACGAGTTTCGGGGCATGGAAGGCGAAAGCTTTTCATGCCCCGAAATGTTTAAAATGGAATATTTTTTCATTGCCCTAAATCATAATATGTTCTATAATAATATGAAAATATATATTGATTGGAGCGTATTATGGAACAAAAGAAAATCGAACCTATTCGTGATGCCAGAAAGCTTGGTAAAGCGAAGATGCTGATTCTTGGTATTCAGCATATGTTTGCCATGTTTGGCGCAACTATTCTTGTACCTATTCTGGTATCAGGATATTTTCAGGCTGCCTGTGGTGAGGAACTTACCAGAGGTCTGTCTGTATCAGTAACACTTTTCTGTGCAGGCTTTGGTACATTGATATTCCACCTGTGTACTAAGTTCAAAGTACCTGCATTCTTAGGATCTTCCTTTGCATTTCTTGGTGGATTCTACACAGTAGCTAATCTTGACAGCGGTATGTATGCTGGAATGTCAGCTAATGATAAAGCTGCTTATGCATGTGGTGGTATATTTGTTGCCGGAATGCTTTACTTTGTACTTGCACTTATAATTAAGCTTGTTGGAGTCAACAGAGTTATGAAATTCCTTCCACCTGTAGTTACAGGACCTATCATTATATGTATTGGTCTTTCACTTGCAGGTTCAGCAATCACTAATGCATCAGCTAACTGGTTACTTGCATTTGTTGCACTTGCTGTAATTATTATATTCAATATATGGGGCAAGGGACTTTTCAAGATTATCCCTATTCTTATGGGTGTAGTAATTTCATATGTATTTGCACTTATTCTTAATGCATGCGGAGTACATAATCCTGATGGTTCAGCGATACTTAATTTCTCATCAATTGCATCTGCTTCATGGGTAGGAATTCCGAAGTTCCAGTTTATGAAATTTGATGTTACATCAATCCTTGTTATGGCACCGATTGCTATTGCAACAATGATGGAGCATATCGGAGATATGTCAGCTATTTCAGCTACAGTTGAAGAAAACTACTTAGCAGATCCGGGACTTCACAGAACACTTATCGGTGATGGTGTTGCAACAGCATTTGCAGGAGCAATTGGAGGTCCGGCTAATACTACATATGGTGAGAACACAGGAGTTCTTGAACTTTCTAAGGTATATGACCCAAGAGTAATCAGGATTGCAGCAGTATTTGCAATAATACTTTCATTCATACCTAAGTTTTCATCAGTTATATCAACTATGCCAACAGCAATTATCGGTGGTATATCATTCATGCTTTACGGTATGATTTCAGCTATCGGTGTAAGAAATGTTGTTGAGAACAAGGTTGACCTTACTAAGTCAAGAAACCTTATTATTGCAGGTGTTATATTTGTATGTGGTTTAGGCTTCGGTGATGGACTTACATTTACAATCGGTGGAACATCTATAACACTTACAGCACTCGCAATTGCTGCTATAGCAGGTATTCTTCTTAATGCTATATTACCTGGTAATGATTATGAATTCGGTAAGAATCCAGCAGGTGACAGCAGCCGTGGAGTTTATGTTATGAATACAGACTCAGATGAGGAAAAGTCAGAAGAGGCAGAGTAAATACATTGAGTAATTATATTATATAATTTGGAGGTACTTTATAATGATAGATTTTGAGAATGAGAAGAATATAACTATATTTACACATCCGCTTATCCAGCATAAGATTTCAATTCTTAGAGATAAGAAAACAGGAACTAATGAATTCAGAAAGCTTGTTGAAGAAATAGCTATGCTTGAAGGTTTTGAGGCTTTATCAGACCTTCCAACAGAAGATGTTGAGATTGAGACACCTATTGAAACTTGTATGACACCTATGATTTCAGGCCGTAAGCTTGCAATTGTTCCTATTTTAAGGGCAGGTCTTGGAATGGTTCCTGGTGTACTTTCACTTGTACCAACTGCTAAGGTTGGACATATCGGAATGTACCGTAATGAAGAGACACATGAGCCGGTACCATATTACTGCAAGCTTCCACATCCAATTGAGGAAAGAACTATTGTTGTAACAGATCCGATGCTTGCAACAGGAGGTTCGGCAGTTGATGCAATTGACCAGATAAAGAAGGTTGGCGGAAAGCAGATTAAGTTCATGTGTATCATAGCTGCCCCAGAGGGAGTTGAAAAGCTTCATAAGGCGCATCCAGATGTTCAGATATACATTGGACATCTTGACAGAGAGCTTAACGCAGATGCTTATATTTGCCCAGGACTTGGGGATGCCGGAGACCGAATCTTCGGAACTAAGTAAATAATTATGGGCATGTAATTGCTTTGCGTTAAGAGATATGATAGTGTGTAAAATGCGGCTCCCAACGGGAGCCGTTTTTGTAACTTATATTATTTAATTAAGGAGATTTCGATGAGCAAGGAGGAAAACAGAAAGAATTTTTTTAAATATGTATCGCAGAATATTCTCGGAATGATAGGGTTTTCATGCTACGTTCTTGCTGACTCGTATTTTATATCTATAGCAAAGGGAGCAGACGGACTTACAGCATTAAATCTTGTTATGCCATTATATAGTATAATATTCTCAATTGGTGAGATGATTGGTGTTGGTTCAGCTATAAGGTATGCAATCAGTAAGATTAAAAAAGATGCAGATGCAGATGACTATTTCTGGAATGCATTAATATGGTGTATATTGTCAAGCATGCTATTCGTTTTTGCCGGAATATTCTTTTCGGCAGATATCATGCGTGTTCTAGGAGCTGATGAACATATTGTGGCAGTTGGGAATAATTATACTAAGATATTCATGTGTTTTGCACCGATGTTTATGTGTAACTATGTGACTAATGCATTTGTGAGAAATGACGGAGCCCCGGGAATTGCCATGAGTGCAACACTTTTTAGCAGTCTGTTTAATATAGTGTTTGACTATATTCTCATGTTCCCGATGAATCTGGGAATGGAAGGTGCAGCACTGGCAACAGCTTTGTCGCCGATTATAGGTATGGGAATATGCAGCATACATTTCTTCTCTAAGAAAAGCAGTGTCAGGCTTGTTGTGTGTAAGCCTTCAGTAAGAAAACTTGTGGCAGGAAGCCAGCTTGGTGTATCGGCATTTGTAGGAGAGATGTCGTCAGCGGTCATTACACTTGCTTTTAATTTCGTAATACTTAAACTGGCTGGTAATGTCGGAGTAGCTGCATACGGAGTTGTGGCTAATATTGCAATTGTTACAACTGCGGTATTTAATGGTGTTGCACAGGGAAGTCAGCCACTTATAAGCAGTTGTTTCGGCAGGGGAGACAAGGATGGATGTACACAGTTAAAACGAATGGGATATACAACAGCATTTGTACTTGCAGCGGTTATGTATAGTATATTGTTTATATTTGCAGGACAGTTTGTCGCAGTGTTTAACAGTGAAGGTTCAGAAATGTTAAGGCTTTACGCAACAGAAGGCGTTAAGTTATATTTTATTGGAATATTCTTTGCGGGAATTAATATTGTAGGTGGCGGTGCATTCAGTGCAACAGAGGATGCGTTTAAAGCGGCAGTTGTTTCTGTGGCAAGAGGATTTGTGCTGATTTTAGGTGCAGTTTTTGTAATGTCAGCACTTTTTGGAATGACAGGAGTATGGCTTGCGTATGCTGTTGCTGAGGGAATAACAACATTTATAATGCTTGTAATGGTGCTAAGAGTGTGATAGAATATTTGCGGACAAAATTATCCCAGAGATTGGGAAAATATGAAAGGAGTCTATATAATTATGAGCAATATTGCAGACAAATTTGAAGAACTTGGAGTAATTCCAGTAGTAGTATTGAATGATGCTAAAGATGCACTTCCATTAGCTGAGGCTTTAGTTAAGGGTGGTCTTCCTTGTGCAGAGGTTACATTCCGTACAGCAGCAGCTGAGGAATCTATCCGTCTTATGCATGAAGCATATCCAGATATGGTACTTGCAGCAGGTACAGTACTTACAACAGAGCAGGTTGACAGAGCTGTAGCAGCTGGTGCTTCAGTTATCGTAAGCCCAGGATTTGATCCAGAAATCGTTGATTACTGTATTTCTAAGAACATTCCTGTTATGCCAGGTATCGTTACACCTTCAGAGCTTGCTCAGGCTGTTAAGAGAGGCCTTACAAGAGTTAAATTCTTCCCAGCTACAGCTGCAGGTGGAATTAAGATGATCAAGGCTATGTGCGCAGCTTACACTAATGTAAGAATCATGCCTACAGGTGGTATCAACACAGCTAACCTTGAGGAATTCTTATCATGCGATAAGATCTTCTGCTGTGGTGGATCATGGATGGTTAAGGGTGATATGATTAAGGCAGGAGAATTTGACAAGATTAAGGATATGACAGCAGAGGCTGTTGCTCTTGTTAAGAAGATTCGTGGCTAATCACCAGTGATTGTTAATATCAAAGATACATATAAACCCCGTATTCTGTTTTGCAGGATACGGGGTTTTGTACGTATATTATGTTTTTTAGTGAATTACAGATTAGAAAAAATATTGTCAATTTCTTCATGGGGAAGTACAAGGGCAAATCTTACATGACCTTCTCCAAGGCTTCCGAAGCTGCTTCCTGGTGTACATAAAACACCAGTCTTATTAAGAAGTTCCATAACATAATCAGCTGAATTGGTATAGCCGTCAGGAATGGCAGCCCATACAAACATTGTGCCTTTAACATCAGCAGGTTTAAGTCCAAGCTTCTTAATTCCGGCAACGAGAGCATTTCTTCTTAACTCATATTCAGCACGGTTGTCAGCGACATATCCTTGCGGACCGTTAAGTGCAGCAACAGCAGCTTTCTGATATATAAAACTTGTTCCATAGTCGAATTGTGAGCGGACAGTTTTGAATTTGCTTACGATTTCACGGTTTCCGATAAGAAATGAAAGGCGCAGACCAGTAAGATTATAAGTTTTAGAAAGAGAGTTGAATTCAACTCCAACTTCCATAGCACCTTCGTGGCTTAAGAAAGAGCCACCAATCTGTCCGTCATATATAATCTCAGAATATGCGTTGTCGTGAATAATAATGATGTTATATTTCTTGGCAAATGCGATGAGTTTATCGTAGAATTCATCAGGTGCAGTAGCACATACAGGATTCAGTGGATAAGATACAACCATCATTTTGGCTTTTTTTGCAGTATCTTCATCGATAGAATCAAAATCTATAAGATAATCATTCTCTGGGAGAAGATTGTAATAAGCAATCTGTGCGTCACACAGGAATGGTCCAATCTCGAATATAGGATATCCCGGATTAGGAACTAAGCATAAATCACCAGGGTTGCACAAGGCAAGGGCAATATGAGCCATGCCTTCCTGAGTTCCGAATACAGAGGTGACTTCATCAGGTGTGATAACGGTGTTGTAACGGCGTTTGTACCATTTGCATACAGCGTCAAGCAATTCATCAGTATCACCAAGTGAGTACTTGTAATTCTCAGGGTCAAGTGCTGCCTCTGAAACAACCTTCATAACAGATTCATCAGGCTTGAAATCAGGAGTTCCTACAGTAAAGTTATATACCGGCTTTCCCTGTGCAAGTCTGTCATTCTTTTTCTGATTAAGTATATTAAAAATGTTGCTGCCAAAGCGGTCAGCTCTCTTAGAAAATTCAATATTCATATGTATACTCCATTTCTTTAAATGCGTATCTGCATGCATTTTATTCAGACCCGAAATATAGAAAAATTTCAAGCCTATCGAATAAGATACTAGCATAATTAACAAAAGTCAATTTTAAGGTGTATTTTTTGGTGAAAATGTGATAGTTTTATATATGTAAGTAGAAATAAATAAGATATGGCGGTCTGCAAATGTTACATACAGGAACATTAAACGGTAGAATGCAGACAGAAAGGAAAGGTAGAAGATATGTCAGTACAGGATTATCTTAGTGCAGTAAAGATTGGTAAAAAAGAATATCATGCGTGTGTAAATAAGGGTACGTACCCATATCTTCCGGTTTTGGAGGATATTATTGATGAAAACAGTATTGACAGAGAAGTTAGTCTTGGAAGTGACCAGATTCCGTTAAGACTTGTGGTTGGAACATGTACAGCAGGTAGAACTACTGCATTTGCAGACAACTTCATGCCTATACTTGACTGGGGAACAGAATTTTCAGCAAAGTGGGCTTCGCTTAGCGACAGTCAGGTGAATGAAGGAATAAGAGACGATATTAAAGTATATGAGTACATGAATAAGTTCTATGTGCTTGAAGGTAATAAAAGAGTCAGTGTACTTAAATATTTTAAGGCGGTGACAGTAAGTGCACAGGTTATAAGAAAGATACCTAAATACAGTGATGATCCTGATGTTAAGATATATTATGAATTCATGGATTTTTATAAATCTACCAAGTTAAACGATATATATTTCAGTAAAGAGGGCAGTTTTACAACTCTTATGGAGCTGGTTGGAATTACACCAGGAGAACCAATGGATGAGGATGATAAGAAAGACCTTGTTTCGTGCTATCTTAATTTCAGGCTTGCTTATGAATCAAGAGGAGGGGATAAGTTTGATTTCCCAACAGGAGATTCATTTTTACGCTTCATTCATATTCACGGATATGATGCTGTTAAGAAGATGACTAAGTCTGAAATGGCAAAGAATGTCGCCAAGACATGGGCTGAATTCGAGCTTCTTGATGACAACAGCGAAGTGGAACTTAAGATGACGCCGGCAGCAGCACCTAAGAAGAATATATTAAGCTATCTGCTTCCAATGGGTGGAGGAGTTAAGAAGCTTAAGGTTGGATTTGTGTATGAAAAGACACCGCAGGATTCAGAGTGGTGTTATACACATGAGCTTGGAAGACAGTATATTGATGATACATTTGGTGACCAGATAGAAACATATGTTGAGGAGAATGTGATACCGGAGCAGAATGATGAGGCGGCAATTAACAGACTTATAGAGAAAGGATGTGACCTTATATTCGTGACATCTTCGGCGATGAATATGGCTGGACTTAAAGCTGCAATAGCACATCCGTCAGTAAAGATTCTTGATTGTTCTCTTAACATTTCACATAAATATATCAGGTCATATTATGCAAGAATGTTTGAAGCAAAGTTTATAACAGGGATTATTGCAGGTTCACTGGCTGATGACGATAATGTTGGTTATATAGCTGATAATCCGGTTTATGGGGCATGTGCGAATATAAATGCATTTGCACTGGGAGTAAAGTTTGTTAATCCAAGAGCCAAGGTTTACCTTGAATGGAACAGTATTAAGGATAATGATTCAGAGGAAAATCTTGCTAAGAAGAATATAAGCATTATTTCTAATCAGGATATGATTACTCCGGGCAAGAGTAAGAGAAAGTTCGGGTTGTATAAAGCGAGTGATTCGGATAAGCACCTGGCTATGCCTGTATGGCACTGGGGAGTTTTTTATGAAAAGCTTATACAGAGCATTATGAGTGGTTCATGGAGTAAGGATGAGGACGGCGATAATGTAAAAGCACTTAATTACTGGTGGGGAATGTCGGCAGGAGTTGTTGATCTTATATATTCAGAGAGTCTGCCATCAGCAACTAAGAGACTTGTAAAGCTCTTTGAGAAAGAACTTAAGGAAGCAAGGTTCAGAGTGTTTGAGGGTGAATTAAAAGATCAGCAGGGTAATATAAGGGTTGAAGAAGGGAAGCTTATTGATCCGGAACATATAATTACTATGGACTGGCTGCTTGATAATGTGGTTGGCAGACTGCCTCGGTATGATGAACTTACAGATAATGCTAAATTAAAAATGGCACTTCAGGGTGTTGTCAAAGAAGAAGAATAGAAAGCATGCTGCCTGCAGTGGTGGCTGGGGAATTATTAATGAAAATACTTGTGTTAGCTGATGTTGAATCAAAGTACTTATGGGATTATTTCGAAAAGGAAAAATTGGAAGGTATAGATCTTATACTTTCAGCAGGGGATTTAAAGCCCCAGTATCTGTCGTTTCTTGCATCATTTTCAAAAGTACCTGTTCTTTATGTGCATGGCAATCATGATGACTGTTATGATATACAGCCACCGGATGGATGCATTGATATAGAGAATAAGATATATGTGTATAAAGGTGTCCGTATTATGGGACTTGGTGGTTCTATACGCTATAAGAAGGGAAAGAACCAGTATACACAGAAAGAGATGAACCACAGAATTAATAAAATGTGGCTTTCGATAAAGAAAAATAAAGGTTTTGATATACTGCTTACACATTCTCCGGCAGCGGGAATAGGTGACGGACCTGACGAACCGCATAAGGGTTTTGAGGGCTTTAATTATCTGTTGGAAAAATATAAGCCTAAGTATTTTATCCATGGTCATATCCATAGGAGCTACCAGATGAAGTTTAAGCAGGAATATGAGTATAATGAGAATACTAAGATAATTAATGGGTATGAGAGATATATATTTGAATATCCGGATGTTTAATCTGCACCGTGGCATATTAGCTTACCAGCAAATGTGCTACGGTGTTTTACATATTTTTGACATATTTTCACATGAAATACATAAAAATTATGAATATGGTACCTATTTCCTACTTAACATACATGTACTTTTTGAGTAAAAATTGCTAATATAACGACATAAACCCTTGCTGGTTAAAGCAAAATGCACAAAAAAATGTATTGAGGAGGAAAAGCAAAACATGAAAGCTATTATTAGCAAAGCAGCCCGTAGAAAATGGGCATGGGTACTTGCATTGGTTATGATTGTGAGTATCGTGATTCCTACATCACTTCTTACAGCGAAGGCGGATGTTGGAACAGTTAAATTTATTGATGGTGCGGCAGGATGGTTAGAGTCAGCATATGCACAGTGGGCCATTGATAATCAGGCAGAAGGATATACAGCATATATCAAGAAAGCCAGCCAGTCAGATTCTGCTTATGCAAGAATCGACAATGAACTTATCAGAAAGTATAAGAACTACTACAGGGTTGATGCAGTAGGACTTGCGGCAGGTGACTATGTTATTAAGGTAGTTCCTGTAAAGAACGGAAAGGAAGTTACTGACAAAGCACAGGTTACTAAGACACTCAATGTAAGTTCTTATGACAGATCCGGATTTGCATTTTCATCTGAATCAAAATATAAAACAGGTTCAGGTGCTTACAATGAGAATGGAACACTTAAGAAAGATGCAATTGTTCTTTATGTTACTAACGATAATGCAAAGACAATTAAGGCATCAGTAAAAGAGGCAAAGGGAGAGAAGGAATATACAGGTCTTCAGACAATAATTGATGCATATACAAAAAGTGCTAGCAAGGGGATAGAAACAAGAGCACTTGATGTTCGTGTAATCGGATGTGTTACAGATACTGCAATGGATAAGTTTTCAAGTTCATCTGAGGGAGTACAGATTAAAGGAGCTAGTGCTTATTCAAATCTTAATATGACAATAGAGGGTATCGGAGATGATGCAACAATCAATGGATTCGGTTTCCTCTTAAGAAATGCAGGAAATGTTGAGATGAGAAATTTCTCAATTATTAATTTCATGGATGATGGTATTTCTCTCGATACAGCAAACTGCAATGTATGGATTCACAATGTTGATCTGTACTATGGTAAAGCAGGTGGGGATGCTGACCAGGCAAAGGGTGACGGTTCAATTGACATTAAAGGTAATTCACAGTATATAACAGTTTCATATGTACATTTTTATGACTCAGGTAAGTGCTCATTATGTGGAATGAAGAGTGAGTCTGGTCCTAACTATATTACATATCATCATAACTGGTTTGATCATTCTGATTCAAGACATGCAAGAGTAAGAACAATGTCAGTGCATATGTATAACAACTACTATGATGGCAATGCAAAGTATGGTGCTGGTTCAACAATGGGTTCTTCATTATTCATACAGAATAACTATTTTAGAAACTGTAAGAATCCAATGCTTTCATCTAATCAGGGAACAGATGCACTTGGTGAGGGTACATTCTCAGGTGAGAACGGTGGTATCATTAAAGCATATGGAAATGTTATCGTAGGTGCACAGAAGATTATCTATGCAAATGCTGTTTCAGAAACAGGTGATTCTGCAAATGCGGCATCATTTGATGCATACCTTGCAAAGTCAGCAGATGAGAAAGTTCCATCTTCATATAAGACTGTAGCAGGTGCAACATCTTATGATAACTTTGATACAACTAAGGATCTCGGAGTTAAATCAGGAAGTCTTAATAATGCAGAAGATGTACCTTCAGTAGTAACATCTGCAAAGGGAGCAGGAAGCCTTGGTGGTGGAGTGATTTCATGGACATTCTCTGATAAAGATGATTCTGTATATGCCATAGATAAGGAATTAAAGGCAACAGTTACTAATTACAAGAATACAGACCTTGTTTCTGTAGGTGGTACTAATGCGAAGATTGTTTCACCAGATCCAACAACAGAAGAGACTAAGGCAACAGAGAGTACAACAAAAGCTACACAGGCAACAACTAAGGAAACACAGACAACAACAAAAGCAACACAGGCAACAACTAAATCAACAGAAAGCGCAACAAAGGCAACTGAAAAGGAAACAACGGGTTCAGATGCAACAACATCATATGATAAGACAAGCCTTTCTTATTCAGGTGCGTATACAGATATCAGTAAGAAGAAAGATGCAGATTTCAAGAATGCAAAGTATGTATCATCTTCAAATGAAATTCTTAATGCAATCAGTTCAGCTAAGGCTGGTGATGTAATTATTGTAAAAGAGGGAACATATAAGTTCTCTGATACAATTGTAATTAATAATGCCATGAATGGAAAATCAGGCTCTTATATTATTGTAAAGGCTGAAAGTGGCAAGGAAGTTAAGTTTGATTTCTCAGCACAGAAGCTTGACGGAGCTAACAGAGGTGTAGTTGTAGATGGAGATTACTGGTATTTCCAGGGAATTAATTTCTATGGTGCTGGAGATAACGGAGTATTACTTGCTGGTAATAACAACATTTTTGAAAAATGTGTATTTGAAGCAAACAGGGATTCAGGTCTTCAGATTTCAAGATATGACACAACAGCAGCCACTAAAGATTTATGGCCATCAAATAACCTGATTATTAACTGTACATCACATGATAACTGTGATTTCCCTGAACAGGGTGGTACAGGTGAGAATGCAGATGGATTTGCTGCAAAGCTTACATGCGGTGAAGGCAATGTGTTTGACGGATGTATATCATATAGCAACTCAGATGATGGATGGGATTTATTTGCAAAGAGTGCAACAGGTCCTATCGGTGTAATTACAATTAGAAACTGTGTTGCATTTAATAATGGAACATTATCTAACGGTGTTCATTATGCTAATGGAGATATGAATGGATTCAAGCTTGGAGGTTCAGGTGTTGGAACTCCACATAATGTAATGAATTGTCTGTCATTTGACAATGGTGCAACAGGATTTACAGATAATAATAACCCAACAGGTCTTACAATTGTAAATGTTACAGCATGGGGCAACGGAAAGTATGCTAAGAAGGGTAACTTCTTATGTTACAGAACATCAAGTGCAGCAATATTTAAGGGACTTGTATCAGCAGGTGCAATTGATTCAGATAAGTTTACTGGTAAAATGGCTGATTCAATATATTACAACTCAGGTAAGTATTATAATCTTTCAGGTTCTTTGTTTACTTCTTTAGTAAGTGGAGATAAGAAGGGAACTGTTGTGACTGACCCTGCTAAGACAGCTGGAATGTTTAAGAACACTGTTAATGCAATCGATATGAGCAAAAATATAGATAAACAGCTTAGAAATTCTGATGGAACTGTTAATATGAACGGTCTCTATGAGACAATAGGAAGTTATGCTTCAATGGGAGCAAGATTCAATGTTGCTAATCAGATGATTAGTGTATCTTCAAAGAATTCATCATCTGAGGTAACTAAGCCAGAAGAGACAACAAAGGCTCAGGAAACAACTAAGGCGACAGAGGTAGCAACAAAGGAGACACAGGCTCCAACTAAAGCGACAGAGGCAGCAACAAAGGAGACACAGGCTCCAACTAAAGCGACAGAGGCAACAACAAAGGAGACACAGGCTCCAACAAAAGCAACAGAAGCATCTTCAGTATCAACAAAGGGTGAAAAATTAATTCTTAATGCTAATAATGTTTCAACAGGAAAGATTAAGAGTTCAACTGTAGTTGATGGTCTTAAGATTGTTGCAACAAGCAAAAAGACTGTAACAGTTGATAAGAGTGATAAGGATTACAAGAATATCAGCTTTACAAAGAGAATCAAGCTTGGCGGTGCAGGAAGCAAATCTGCAAGAGCAATTGCATTTAAGACAGCAGGTGAATCTAAGGTAAAGATATATGCAACAAGCTCAGATACAGATACAAGCAGACTTATTAAGATTATTGATAAGAACGGTAATGATGTAACAAGTACAGCTAAGATACCTGGTTCTTCACTTAAGTCAGTGTCATTCAGATTAGATGAGGCAGGTGAATATTATATTGTATCAGAATCTGGTGGAGTTAATATTTATTATGTAGAAGTATCTAATGGTATAGCGTATTAATATTTTGTAAATTTCCCCGCACATAGTGCGGGGATTTTTTTGTAAAAACATTTTATGGTAAAATATACACAAAGACTTGACCTTGACATTGGTTCATAGTTTACAATTTGAACAAATAAAAGAAAGGAATGGTCTTTGTTATGAAAAACAAAAATAGAAGACGAATCAGTTGTCTGCTTAGTGCAGTTCTTTTGCTTGTTATGAGTTTTGGATTTGGCATATTTGCAGGAGCTGAGGAATCAGATTCATCAAAGCCTGTTGTCTGGATTGTGGGAGATTCGACAGTCAGTGCTTTCACAGACAATTATTATTATCCTAGATATGGATGGGGAACACAGATTGATAAGTATCTGGATGGAACTTTTGAGGTAAAGAATATTGCTTTATCAGGAAGAAGTTCAACAAGCTATACAGCAGATAAGGAGTATGGTGAGCTTATAGCTGGAATGAAAAAGGGAGATTTTCTTCTTGTTGGTTTCGGCCACAATGATGAAAAAGCGGAGAGCGGAAGATATACTAACCCTAATGGAGATTATAAGACAGCAGGCTCATTTGCTAATTCTTTATATGAGAATTATATAAAGCCGGCACAGGCAGCAGGAACAACTGTTGTTTTATGTACACCGATTGTAAGAAGAACTGCTGATGGCAACTGGTCTGACAGCCAGCTTCATGTTACAGCTGCTTCAGGGGAGTTTGAAGGAGGAAGTTATCCACAGGCAATCATTAATCTTGGAAAAGATCTTAATGTTCCAGTGGTTGATATGACTTCTCTTACTAAGAAATTATACGATTCATTAGGAGCATCCGAGACAGTTAATTTACATGCATGGACATCATCAAAGCCAGAAAGTGTAGACAATACGCATACTAATATCTGGGGCGGAACATATAATGCATATCTTGTTACTAAGACAATTAAGGAACTTAATGTAGCTGGACTTGCAGAGCATATTATTGATGCTAAAGCACCAACTAAGAGTGATGTTTTAAAGTCTAATCCTGATTATAAAGAGTCAGAATATTCAAATGATTTAAAAGACAGTGAATTATGGGCTAATGCAGGAATCTTTAAGGGAACTGTATTTGGAAATGTTGGCGGCAATGACAAGATAGCATCTAAATTCAAGCTTGAGAGTCTTGATAATGGTAATATCAATATTGCTGTTAACGGAGCAGGAAAGATAGCAAGTACTGCTGATGGAATTGCTATGTATTATTACAGAGTTCCAGCAAACAGTAATTTTACAATTACAGCAAAGGCGACTGTGAACAGTTTTACATCTAATGATCAGGTATCATTTGGTCTTATGGCAAGAGATGATATGTATGTTGATCAGAATAATAATAATACTTTAGGTGACTATGTTGCAGCTGGTCCACTTAAGCTTACTAAGAAAGGTTCTGTATGGAACTGTTTTGCAAGAAAGAGTGGCGCTCTTACACAGGGAGGAACATGTGCTAATGAGATTAAGGCTGGTGAGACATATAACCTTAAAATCGAAAGTAATACAGATGGTTATGCATGTACATTTGGTAATGAAGAAACTATTACAGGTGGTTTTGATTTTAAATTAACTTCTGTAGATTCAGAATATGTATATGTTGGAATGTATGTTGCAAGAAGTGCTGATGTGACATTTTCAAATGTTAAGCTTGTTGTTGATGGTAAGGAGATTACATCTGCAGGCGAACCAGAAAATCCGACACCAGGTGAACCGGAGAATCCAACACCAGGTGAACCAGAAAATCCAACACCAGGTGAACCGGAGAATCCAACACCAGGCGAACCAGAGAATCCAACACCAGTAGAACCAGCACCAGAGCAGCCTGTTAAACCAGAGACACCAGCAGAGCAGCCAGCTACAGAGCCAGCGGTATCAGATAATAATGGTGTTAAGACAGGTGATTCATACCATATGGTATGGTATATTGCTGCTATGACATTAACAGCAGGAATTGCATGTGTTGAATTAAAGAGAAAGAAGACATTTGATAAATAAGCTTATAAGAATTTACTTCTCCTAATATTTCCAGAAAAAGCTTCCGGTTAACTGCCGGGGCTTTTTCATTTTTACATTAAAAAATATATTTTTATTAAGAAAAATCTTAAAATATTTAAAAATGGCTTGCATTATCCTATAGGCTGTGATATATTTTCTTAGACACAAAAACAAATGTCCGTCACAGAAAGACAGAACAGAGGGAAGTGTCTTTTAGATTTTACATATTGAAGGAGTTAAAAATGAGCGATAAGTTAAGAGTTGGTATCCTTGGCGGTACAGGTATGGTAGGACAGAGATTTATAACATTACTTGAGAATCATCCTTGGTTTGAGGTTGTTTTAGTAGCAGCTTCAGGACGTTCAGCAGGAAAGCTTTATGAAGATGCTGTTGAAGGACGCTGGAAAATGCAGACACCAATGCCAGAGTTCGTTAAGAAGATGACTGTATATGATATGGATAAGGATTTTGATGAAATTGTTTCTAAGGTAGATTTCGTATTCTGTGCAGTTAATATGCCTAAGGACCAGATTAAGGCTATAGAGGAAAGATATGCTAAGGCAGAAGTTCCAGTTGTTTCTAATAACAGTGCTAATCGTTGGACACCGGATGTTCCTATGGTTGTTCCAGAAATCAACCCAGAGCATCTTGAAGTTATTAAATATCAGAGAGAAAGACTTGGTACTAAGAGAGGATTTATCTGTGTTAAGCCTAACTGTTCAATCCAGAGCTACACACCTGCTCTTAATGCATTAAAGGAATTTGGACCAAAGCTTGTTGTTGCAACAACATATCAGGCAATCTCAGGTGCTGGTAAGACATTTGAACAGTGGCCAGAGATGGTTGAGAATATCATCCCTTATATTGGTGGCGAGGAAGAAAAGTCTGAGAAAGAGCCTTTAAGATTATGGGGTAAGATTGAGGATGGAAAGATTGTTCCTGCAAGTGATCCGGTTATCACATGTCAGTGTATCAGAGTTCCAGTTCTTGATGGACATACAGCAGCTGTATTTGTTAACTTTGAGAAGAAGCCAACTAAGGAACAGATTATTGAAAAGTGGAGAAGCTTCAAGGGAGTTCCACAGGAACTTAATCTTCCAAGTGCTCCAAAGCAGTTCATCCAGTATCTTGAAGAAGATGACCGTCCACAGGTTAAGCTTGATGTAAATTATGAGAACGGAATGGGTGTTTCACTTGGCCGTTTAAGAGAAGACAGTGTGTTTGATTATAAGTTTGTTGGCCTTTCACACAACACATTAAGAGGTGCAGCAGGTGGAGCTGTTCTTATTGCAGAGCTTCTTAAGGCACAGGGTTATATCACTCCTAAGGATGCAGAATAATTAAATTCTAATACACATACCAGAAAAGAGATGTCAGAGATGGCATCTCTTTTTACTTGCTTAAAAACCTATTATGATATAAAATTATGAAACGACTTAAAGAGTAAAGAGGGGACATTTACATTGAAGGAAAATTATTTTTATGCAATGCTGTCGAGAATGAAATATATTAACAGATGGGGACTTATGCAGAATACACGCCATGAGAATCTGTGCGAGCATAGTCTTGAAGTGGCATTCATAGCACATGCATTGGGAATTATCAACAATGAGATATATGGTGGGAATATTAATGCTGAAAGGCTTGCAATTCTTGGAATGTATCATGATGTTACAGAGATAATTACGGGTGATCTTCCGACTCCTGTAAAGTATTACAATCCGGTTATAAGAAATGCTTATAAGGAAGTAGAGCATGTTGCAGAGGAGCAGATGCTCTCAGGTCTGTCATCTGATATAAGAGCACATTATAAGGGTATGTTATCAGAGACAGAAGAGGAAGAAGAACTCTGGAAATATGTAAAGGCGGCTGATAAGATGTCAGCTTATATCAAATGTCTTGAGGAAAAGAAGTCTGGTAATATGGATTTTGCTGATGCGGAAAAGACAATATATCAGGCTATTGTTGATATGAATATTCCGGAAGCAGATTATTTTATAAAAGAATATATACCAGCTTATATGGGAACTCTTGATGCTTCAGGAGAATAATAATTGTGTAATAGACACAGAAATGAGGGATATAATGGGAAAATCCGTATATATCGCGGAAAAACCAAGCGTGGCGCAGGAGTTTGCCAAGGCACTGCATGTGAACTTCACAAGAAAAGACGGATATCTTGAGGGTGGAGACCATATTGTGACATGGTGTGTAGGACATCTGGTAACTATGAGCTACCCGGATGCATATGATCCTAATCTGAAAAGATGGAGCTTTGACACATTGCCATTCATACCAAAGGAATTCAAGTATGAGGTTATACCTGCAGTTGCGAAACAGTTTAATATAGTTAAAGACATTCTTACAAGGGATGATGTTGAATATATATATGTGTGTACCGATTCAGGACGAGAGGGAGAATATATATACAGGCTTGTGAGGCAGGAGGCAGGCGTTAAGGGAAAGAAAGAGCGCCGTGTGTGGATTGATTCGCAGACCGAGGAAGAGATTATTAAAGGAATTAATACGGCTAAAGATATATCTGAATATGATAATCTGAGTGATTCAGCGTATCTTCGTGCGAAGGAAGATTATCTTATGGGAATTAATTTCTCAAGAGTTCTTACATTGAAATATGGACGCAATATTGCTAATTACCTGCACCTTGACAGGGCAGTTGTATCTGTCGGAAGGGTTATGACATGTGTTCTTGGAATGGTAGTAAGAAGAGAACGGGAGATAAGAAGCTTTGTAAAGACTCCGTTCTACAGAGTTATTGGACAGGCACAGGCTGAAAATTCAACATTTGATGCAGAATGGCGTGTAAGTGATAAGAGTATGTATGCCGGTACGCCATATTTATATAAGGATAATGGTTTTAAGGATAGGGAAAAGGCTGAGGAACTGGTTAAGTTCTTATCTGATCCACTGCCGGCACAGGGAGTAGTTGATTCTATTGAGAGAAAGAAAGAAACCAAGAATCCACCACTTCTGTACAATCTTGCCGAGATTCAGAACGAATGCAGCAAGCTGTTTAAGATAAGCCCTGATGAGACCCTTAATATTATTCAGGAGCTGTATGAAAAGAAACTGGTTACTTATCCAAGAACTGATGCGAGAGTGTTATCAACAGCGGTAAGTAAGGAAATACATAAGAATATAGGCGGACTTAGGAATTTTCCTCCTGTGAAGGAGATGGCAGAGCATATATTACAGAATAATATGCAGAAGGGAATTGAAAAGACACGATACTGCAATGATAAAGCAATAACAGACCATTATGCGATTATTCCGACAGGACAGGGGTTTAATAATTTAAAGAACTTGTCAGTTACAGCTGCGAGAACCTATGAGATAATTGTAAGAAGATTTTTAAGTATATTCTATCCACCGGCTATTTATCAGAAGGTAAGTATTACCAGTGATGTAAAGAATGAAAAGCTGTATGCTTCATTTAAAGTGCTTGTAGATGAAGGGTATCTTAGCGTAGCTAAGAACTCATTTGCAAAGGCGAGAAATGATGCAAAAGTAAAGGAAGATGATAGTGCCGATAATAAGGATGATAATAAATGTGATGCAGCTTTATTTGAGGTATTGAAAAAATACAGAAAAGGTTCTACAATCACATTTAATGGGTTTAATATCAAAGAAGGTGAAACATCACCTCCTAAGAGATATAATTCAGGTTCTATTATTCTTGCAATGGAGAATGCAGGACAGCTTATTGAAGATGAGGAACTGCGTGCCCAGATTAAGGGTAGTGGAATAGGAACAAGTGCTACCAGAGCTGAAATCCTTAAAAAACTTAATACTATTAAGTATATTTCTATTAATTCTAAGACACAGATTATTACACCTACATTTTTAGGTGAGATAATATATGATGTTGTAGACAATTCTATCAGGCATCTGCTTAATCCGGAGCTTACGGCAAGCTGGGAAAAAGGACTTACAGGTGTAGCAGAGGGGAATATTACAGCAGATGAGTATATGGAAAAGCTTGATGGTTTTGTTTCGAGAAGAACAAGGGCTGTTATGGCATTAAGGAATCAGGCGGGGCTTATAGGACTTTTTAACGAGACCGCTAAGAATTATAAGTAAATGAGTGAAAGGAATTAAATATATGTGCGGAATTGCAGGATATGTAGGGGACAGAGAAAGCGCAGATGTACTTGTAGATGCATTATCTAAGCTTGAATACAGAGGATATGATTCAGCAGGTATTGCGGTATTTGATCATGGTAATATAAAGGTCAAGAAGTGCAAGGGAAGACTTGCCAACCTTGTTGAGAAGATGGATGAAGAAGGAAAACCACAAGGACATGTTGGAATTGGTCATACAAGATGGGCTACGCATGGAGAACCATCAGACATTAATTCACATCCACATGGCAATAAGAGAGTTACTATTGTACATAACGGTATTATTGAGAACTATAAGAAGCTTAAGGATTTTCTTGTCGGAGAGGGATATAGCTTTGCAAGTGAAACAGATACTGAAGTTGCAGCAAAGCTGCTTGACTACTACTATGATGGCGATCCTATGAAGACTATTGCAAAGGTGTTATCAGAGATTAAGGGTTCATACGCACTTGGAATTATGTTCAGGGATTTCCCTGATGAAATATTTGCAGTAAGAAAGGACAGTCCTCTTATTGTTGGTGTTGGAGAACATGAGAATTTTATAGCATCTGATGTACCGGCTATTATTCATTATACAAGAGATTATTATCTTCTTGACCAGAATGAGATTGCAGTTATTAAGAAGGATTCAGTTAAGATATATGATGTTCATGGCAATGAGATACATAAGGAATTAAATACTGCTGACTGGGATGTTGATGCTGCAGAAAAGGGTGGTTATGCTCATTTTATGCTTAAGGAAATCCATGAGCAGCCAGATTCTGTAAAGAGAACAATCATGCCAAGAATCATGGACGATATGCCTGATTTCAGTGCAGAAGGATTCAATCCTGATAAGTTAAAGAATTATAAGAATATATATATTGTTGCCTGTGGTACTGCAATGCATGCCGGAATGGTCGGTAAATATATAATAGAAAAGATAGCAAGAGTATCTGTAACTGTTGATATTGCATCAGAATTCAGATACAGAGATCCTCTTATTAGTGAAGATGACCTTATGATTGTTATATCACAGTCAGGTGAGACTGCTGATACTAAGGCTGCACTTGAACTTGCAAAACAGGCAGGTGCTGATACTATGGCAATTGTTAATGTCAAGGGTTCATCAATTGCAAGAGAAGCAGATATGGTTGTATATACACATGCGGGTCCTGAGATTTCAGTTGCTTCAACCAAGGCATATATGGTTCAGATATCAATTATGTATTTAATTGCATTTGAATTAGCATATGCTAATGGTAAGATGGACGAGGCAGAATGCAGCAGATATACTAAGATGCTTGAAGAAATACCTGAGGTTATTGAAGAAGCCATTGCACTTGAGAGTAAGTGTCAGTTTGCAGCATCCAAGCTTATTAATGCAGACAGTCTTCTTTATATAGGACGAGGTCTTGATTATGCACTCAGTATGGAAGGTTCTCTTAAGTTAAAGGAGATATCTTATATTCATTCTGAATCATATGCAGCAGGAGAGCTTAAGCATGGAACTATCTCGCTTATTACAGAACAGATGCCTGTAATTGCAATAGCAACACAGAAGAATCTTGAGGAAAAGACTATAAGTAATATTAAGGAAGTTAAGTCAAGAGGAGCATTTGTAGTGCTTATTGCAGAACCAGAGCTTGATATTGAGGATGGAGTGGCAGATATTGTTATTAAGCTTCCACAGGCAGACCAGCTTCTTATGCCTATGGTTGCGGCAGTCCCATTACAGCTTATTGCCTACTATACAGCAGTTCTTAAGGGTAACGATGTAGATAAGCCAAGAAACCTTGCAAAATCTGTTACTGTTGAATAATTGATATAAAGAGGATATTTGATATGAATAATGATGCATTAAAGATAAGTAATCTGTATGACCTTAATGAGACTATTGCAGCAAAGGTATTTGAAGACTGTACATATCCATGGGAAGTACTTGCGAAGATTGGTGATTTTATTGTAGAACTTGGCAATGCACTGCCAGAAGATGAATATGAGAAGCGTGGGGAGAATATATGGGTTCACAGAACTGCAAATGTATTTCCATCAGCTTATATTGCAGGACCTGCAATTATCGGTAAAGATGCCGAGGTAAGACACTGTGCATTTATCCGTGGAAAAGCTATTGTAGGTGAAGGCGCTGTTGTTGGTAATTCAACTGAGCTTAAGAATGTAATTCTTTTTAATAAGGTACAGGTTCCACATTATAATTATGTTGGAGATTCAATTCTTGGATTCAAGGCTCATATGGGAGCGGGCTCTATAACTTCTAATGTTAAGTCTGACAAGAAGCTTATTACTATTAAAGGACCTGACTGCAATATTGATACAGGTATCAAAAAGATTGGTGCTTTTCTTGGAGATAATGTTGAGGTTGGCTGTGGCAGCGTACTTAATCCTGGAACAATTGTTGGAAGAGAGAGTAATATTTATCCGCTTTCAAGCGTAAGAGGCTTTATTCCGGCAGGTTCTATATATAAGAAGCAGGGCGAAGTAGTAACTAAGAGATAATTATGTGAAATTTTTGTTTTATTAATGTAAAAATGTTGTGTCTCACATTGACTAATGCAAAAGTTTGTGAGAAAATAGTCAAGGCTTGGACGACGGCTTCTGGCCGTCGTTTCATTTATAGTAAACACTATGAATTACGAAAGGAGTAATAAGATGATTTACACACAGGAAGTAGAGAATATGTGTCCAGTAGCACAGGGCGTTCATCATGGAGCAGCTCCAGTGCCAACAGAAGGTAAATGGGTACAGAATAAGAAGGTTGAAGATATTTCAGGTTTTACACATGGTGTAGGCTGGTGTGCTCCTCAGCAGGGTGCATGTAAGCTTACTCTTAATGTTAAGGAAGGTATCATTCAGGAAGCTTTAGTTGAGACTATCGGATGTTCAGGTATGACACATTCAGCAGCTATGGCAGCAGAGATTTTACCAGGACTTACAGTTATGGAAGCTCTTAACACTGACCTTGTCTGTGATGCAATTAACACAGCTATGAGAGAGTTATTCTTACAGATCGTTTACGGAAGAACTCAGAGCGCATTCTCTGAGGGTGGACTTGCAGTTGGTGCCGGTCTTGAAGATCTTGGTAAGGGACTTCGTTCTCAGGTTGGTACTATGTATGGTACATTAAAGAAAGGTCCTCGTTACCTTGAGATGGCTGAAGGTTATGTAACAGGTATCGCCCTTGATAAGGACAACCAGATTATCGGTTACAAGTTTGTCAGCCTTGGTAAGATGACAGACTTCATTAAGAAGGGTGATGACCCTACAACAGCATATGAGAAGGCTTGCGGACAGTACGGAAGAGTTGCAGATGCTGTTAAGATTATTGACCCAAGAACAGATGAAGAAGTTAAGTAAGGAGGACAATTAGAATGGCTTTATTTGAATCATATGAGAGAAGAATAGATAAGATTACTTCAGTTCTTAACAGCTATGGTATAGCTAGTATTGAAGAAGCTGAAAAGATTACTAAGGATGCCGGATTAGATGTATATGCTATGGTTAAGGGTATCCAGCCAATTTGTTTTGAAAATGCATGCTGGGCTTACACAGTAGGTGCAGCAATCGCTATCAAGAAGGGTGCAAGAAAGGCTTCAGAAGCTGCTGCAGCTATCGGTGAAGGTCTTCAGGCATTCTGTATTCCAGGTTCAGTTGCTGACCAGAGAAAGGTTGGTCTTGGACATGGTAACTTAGGAAAGATGTTACTTGAAGAAGAGACAGAATGTTTTGCATTCCTTGCAGGTCATGAATCATTCGCTGCTGCTGAAGGTGCTATCGGTATTGCAGAGAAGGCTAACAAGGTTAGACAGAAACCTCTTAGAGTTATCCTTAACGGTCTTGGTAAGGATGCTGCTAAGATTATCTCAAGAATTAACGGATTCACATTCGTTGAGACAGAGATGGATTATTCAACAGGCGAAGTAAAGGAAATCTCTAGAACAGCATATTCAGATGGTCTTCGTTCTAAGGTTAACTGCTATGGCGCTAACGATGTAACAGAAGGTGTTGCAATCATGTGGAAGGAGAATGTTGATATATCTATCACAGGTAACTCAACAAACCCTACAAGATTCCAGCATCCAGTTGCAGGTACATATAAGAAGGAAAGACTTGAAGCTGGAAAGAAGTACTTTTCAGTAGCTTCAGGTGGTGGTACAGGACGTACACTTCACCCAGATAACATGGCAGCAGGTCCTGCTTCTTATGGTATGACAGATACTATGGGACGTATGCACTCAGATGCTCAGTTCGCAGGTTCTTCATCAGTTCCAGCTCACGTTGAAATGATGGGATTAATCGGAATGGGTAATAACCCTATGGTTGGTGCTACTGTAGCTGTAGCTGTTTCCATTGAGGAAGCTGCTAAGAACGGTAAGTTCTAATAAAAAGTAATTGACAAAATATTGGAGAGTAACAGGTGATAAAAACCTGTTGCTCTTTTTTTTAATGCTTGACTTTTAGTGAAAATGTGGATATTCTTTACGGGATATAAAAGAATGAGAGATAATGAAAGGAAGATTATGAATTTTTTAGTTAATAAAATACTTGATGATGGCAGCGTTTCATATGGTCTTACAGGCTCAGGATATGTGGTATTAATAATTGTCTGTGTCTTATTAATGACTATAGGATGTTTTGCAAGAGATAATAATAGTAAACTGAATGTAAAACATATTGCATTTGCAGCAATGGCTATGGCTCTTGCGGTTGCGACTTCCATGATTAAAGTTATTAAACTGCCAATGGGCGGTTCTGTAACACTGTTCAGTATGTTATTCATAGTGCTTATAGGATACTGGTATAGAATAAAGACTGGTCTGACAGCAGCTATTGCATATGGAGTTTTGCAGTTATTACTTGATCCATATATCCTGAATATTCCTCAGGTGCTTCTTGATTATATATTAGGCTTTGGAGCACTTGGGTTGTCAGGAGTATTTTCTAAATCAAAACACGGTCTAGTGAAGGGATATATTATAGGAGTTATAGGCAGATTTATATGTTCTTTCTTGTCTGGCTGGATATTCTTTGCTGTGTATACACCAGAATTTTTTAATAGTGCGGTACTTTATTCAGTTGTTTACAATGGCTCGTATATCGGACTTGAAGCAGTGGTAACTCTTGTAGTTATATCCCTACCTTCTGTTAATAAAGCACTGGCATATGTTAAAAATAATCTTGTATAGAATAATTGGATAAATAATATAAAAAACTCATGCAGATTGTGGTAAATGTGATTACTTCAATCTGCATGAGCTTTTTATAAGTCGGCGTGACAGGATTTGAACCTGCGGCCTCGTAGTCCCGAACCACGCGCTCTACCAAACTGAGCCACACGCCGATATTTAAATGTGACTTATATATTATAGCGTATTTATGAGGAAGTGCAAGAGAAAGAATAAAATATATTTATATATATTTATACGATAAAAATAACTGCTATATTGATTTTAGATATGATATATGATATATACTATATAAATAATATTACGCAATGCGATAATAAGGCGGGAATGCTATTGCAAATAGGTTTAAGAGTAGTATATAATAAATATATAAGACAAATGAAATCACTCTATCCTTATATGTGGTATTACCTGCCGTAAGTAAAAAGGGGAAGAGTATGGGAGATTTAAAAGAATATTCAAAAGAAATAAAAGAAACAGCAGCCAATCTTAGAATTATAGATGACGCACTGTTTAGATTGATGGGAGAAAAGCCGGGTGTATGTGAAGAAATATTAAGAACACTTCTTGATATGCCACATTTACAGGTTGTGAAGGTTTCTGTACAGAGTGTGGTCCAGAGTTTTCAAAGAGAAATAACATTAGACGCGTTATGCATGACACAAGATGGGAGATATTGCAATGTTGAGGTGCAGAAGGGAAATTCCAATGATGATATCAGAAGGACAAGATTTCATGCGGCAGCGTTGACAGCAAAATATACACCTAAAGGTGCTGATTTTAAGAATATTCCAGATGTTACAATTGTATATATATCTGAGTATGATGTCTTAAAGAATAATCAGACAGTGACGCATGTAACAAGGTGTATGAAGAATGATGAAAGTTACGTTCCAGTGAAAGATGGAGAAGATATAATATTTGCAAACACTTGTGTTAATGATGGCTCGGACAAATCAGAACTATTGCAGTTAATGCTTAATAAAGAAGCATTTTATAATGATAAGTTTCCACAAATTAGCAATGCGATAAGCTATTTCAAGGAGACAGAAGGAGGTCAGAGTGAAATGTGTAAGGTAGTAGAAGATTATGCTAAAGAATATGCAAAGAATTCAATACAGGAAGCAATAGAAGCGAAGAAACTGGCAGATGAAGCAAAGAAACTGGCAGATGAAGCAAAGAAACTTGCTGAAGAAGAAAAACGAAAAGCTGAAGAAGAAAAACGAAAAGCTGAAGAAGAAAAACGAAAAGCTGATGAAGCGGAGAGCAGAGCTGGCAAAGCAATTGAAAGAAATTATAGATTAATAGTGAATATCCTATCAGGAAGAACATATGAGGAAGCGGCAGACATGTTAGGGATATCGATAGAAGATGTGAAAGAAGCAGAAGCAGCGATAAAGGCTATTGATAAATAATTAGTATCTGTAGTTGCAATGATGAGTTCTTTCGGACCGATTGTTGCACTTGATAATCTTGGAAGTACATTGCAGAACACATTTGCAGCAGGAAACAGAGTGTTGGATATTCTTGATGAACAGCCGGTAACTAAGGATATCACAGGTTGTGAGGAAGTTGAATTTAATTGTGCAGCTACTGAAAATGTTACATTCTCATATGGTGAGGAAACTATAATTTCTGATGTATCAATTCCGGTTCTAAAAGGAAGCATTATTGGAATTTCAGGAAGAAGCGGAAGCGGTAAATCAACAATTGCAAAGCTTGACGCAACAGATGAGAAGATAATTGAGGCGTGCAAAAAGGCTTCAGTACCGATTTCATATCAAAGCTTCCTGATGGATACGACACTAATGTCGGTGAACTGGGAGATATGTTATCAGGCGGAGAGAAGCAGAGAATCAGGCTTGCTAAAGCATTTTACATGACGCGCCATTCGTGCTTCTTGATGAGCCGACAAGTAATAAAGTCGAGACAGAATAAACTTGCAAAATGTATCTTAAAAGGGCAAAATATACTCGTATTATTTCAATGATTAAAGGTAAGAAAGAAGGATAGATATGGGACACGAACTTACTAAGAATGATATCAAAAAGATGGAAGAAGAGATTGAGTACAGGATACATGAGGTAAGAAAGGCTGCACTTGATGATGTCAAGGAGACAAGGGCTCAGGGAGATTTAAGTGAGAATTTCGAGTATCATGCAGCGAAAAGATTTAAGAATAAGAATGAAAGCAGAATAAGATATCTGCAGAGAACGATTAAGAATGCGACTGTTATTGATGATTCATCAGCAGATGATGAGGTTGGCGTTAATAATACGGTTGAGGTATTGTATGAGGATGATGAAAGTACTGAGACTATTAAAATTGTTACTACAATCAGAGCTGATTCATTAAGCGGTATGATCAGCATAGAGTCGCCTCTTGGCAAGGCTCTTCTTGGGCATAAGAAGGGTGACAGGGTGCTTGTACAGGTTAATCCACAGGTTGAATATTATGTTGTTATCAAGAGTATATCTAATACTGATGATTCTGATGATAGTATAACAAGTTATTAATAAATAAAAAAATATATTATTAAGTTGACATAATGGCGGCATACTTATATAATCTTAGTATACATTTGTTTGCGTAAGATTATTATAAGGGGTGCCGCTTTTGCAGTTTAATGAAGCACAGATTCAGGCTATACAACATAATACAGGACCGTGCATGGTAATTGCAGGACCGGGTTCTGGAAAGACCACGGTTCTTACACACAGGGTAAGATATCTGATTGAGAGGTACGGCGTTAATCCATCAGATATTCTTGTTATTACATTTACTAAGGCTGCTGCTGAACAGATGAAGCTTAAGTTTAAGGGGTTGTCAGAGGGCAGAAACTCTGCAGTGACGTTTGGCACATTTCATGCAGTATTTTTTACAATACTTAAGGCAGCATATAATTATTCTGCACACTGTATTATTAAGCCGCAGACACAGCATGAATTCGTGAAAGACCAGATGTGCAGGCTTGAACTGGAGTATGATGATGAGAAGGAAGCTGTAGCTGGTGTTTTATCTGAGATAAGCTGTGTTAAGGGTGAAGCTGTTAATATAGATGAATATGAGAGCAGATGTATTCCACCACAGAGTTTTAGAATAATGTATAGGGCATATGATGATATGCTTGTAAGAAAACATCTGATTGATTTTGATGATATGATTGTACAGTGCCGCGAGCTTCTGATGCAGAGAGAAGATTACAGGAGGGCGTGGCAGAATAAGTATAAGTACATTCTGATAGATGAATTTCAGGATATTAATAAGGCACAGTTTGATGTCGTGAGGATTCTTGCTGATGAATACAGAAATCTTTTTGTGGTGGGGGATGATGACCAGAGTATATATGGATTCAGGGGTTCTGCTCCACAGATAATGTTAGATTTCAATAAGTATTATAGTGATGCAGTGAGAATTGACATGTGTATTAATTACAGGTCAACGGGCAATATTGTGTTTGCTTCAAGGGCTGTAGCAGAGGAGAATGAGCATCGTTATTATAAAGATATAACGACGTACAATTCACAAGGAGATACTGTGTCTGTATATGAATTTAACAGTCTGAATGATGAGAAAGCATTTCTTGTATCAGAGATAAGAAGACTGATTGATACTGGAATAGCTGCTGATGACATTGCTGTGTTATCAAGAACAAATGTAATTGGGAATATGTATATGTCAAGGCTTGAAAGTGATGGGATTCCATGCTGTGATTATTCGGCAGTACAGGATATATATGAGCACTGGATAAGTAAGGATATTCTTACATATATAAGGATAGCACTTGGCAGCAGGGAAAGAATAGACTTTCTGCGGATTATTAATAAGCCACTCCGATATATAAGCCGTTCATATATTACACAGCCGGCAGATATTAATGCATTGAAGAGAGGCTATGAGGGGAATGAACAGATGAGTAAACAGGTAGAAAAGCTGGTGTCTGATATTAGTATGATAAGAAGTATGTCTCCATTTGCAGCTGTTAATTATATAAGAAAGGGTGTTGGTTATGATGAGTATATAAGGAATTATATATATGAACACAAGGCTGATAAGGAAGAATTATATAATGTGCTTGATGAACTGGCACACAGGGCTTCACAGTATATGAGTCTGTCACAATGGCTTGATGGTATTGCAGAATACATCAGGCAGTGCGATAAAGACAGACAGAATAATACAGCAGACGGTGTGCATATGCTTACAATGCACGGCTCTAAAGGTCTTGAATATAAGATTGTACTGGTAATGGATGTCTGTGAGGGAATAATACCGTATAATAAGGCGGTTTTAGATGAGCAGATTGAAGAGGAGAGGAGACTTTTTTATGTTGCGATGACGAGGGCGAAAGAAAAGTTGTATCTTCTGTATCCCAAGCAGAGGTACAACAAAGATACAACCCGTTCACGCTTTATAGAAGAACTTCTTACTGCTCGTTATCCTCTTCTTCGTACAGATCTTCATACTCCATAGCATCTAATTCTTCGTCAAATGCTTCAGATACAAGCTCATATTCTTCATCAGATTCAATATTCTCAAGTACAGGTTCGTTGTCGCCTTCAACCTTGTATCTGTAAAGATATACCTCATCGTTGTCTGCAGCTTCACCCTCAAGTGGAAGAAGTGCGATATAGTCGTTATCTCCAGCAGGGAATATGCGTATTATTGCACATTCACATTCTGTGTTATCGTCAAGCATAAGAGTTACTGTGTTATATTCCTGATTATTATTCTCCATAATGTCTCCGTTCTGCCAGTAATGGCTTTAGTATTTTCTCTACTCTAACAAATATTATGTATAAAAGCAATGAAAATAAAGAAAAAACACTTGCTATTTTATTATGTAAGGTGTATATTATGTATAAGTTAATAATTTAAGTCAAAGGGGACGATTTTAGCAACAACGCTAGGATTGTCCCTTTTTTGGTTAAATTAATAGCATTTACAACGAATATTATAATCTGGAGGTTCACGCCATGGATAAAATCGATAAGAAGATAATTACATTATTACAGCAGAATGCAAGAATGCCATTAAAGGCACTCGCCGAGAATGTTTTCCTTTCATCACCGGCTGTTTCAGCAAGAATTGAGAGACTTGAGAAGGAAGAGATTATTGAAGGATATGAAGTTAAGATTAATCAGTTAAAGCTGGGATATCATATAACAGCATTTATTAATCTTGAAGTTGCTCCTGTGCAGAAACCGGATTTCTATCCATTTATCAAGTCATGCCCTAATGTTGTTGAATGTAACTGTGTAACAGGCAATTATTCAATGCTATTAAAAGTTATGTTCCCAAGTACCATGGAACTTGATACATTTATCGGCCAGCTTCAGAAGTTCGGAAGAACAAGTACACAGATTGTGTTCTCAACACCTGTTGCTCCAAGAGGTATTGATGTTAATCAGGAGATGCCTACAGATAATTAAATTCATCAAAAGTTCATAATTATTTAACCTATTAACACTGTCAGACACTTGCTGTTCTGGCAGTGTTTTTGTTATAATTATCTGAGTTTAAATTTCGTGTTACGAGGAGGTATTATGAGTAAGGCTTCAGATATATTAGATAATGTAAGTAAGGTGATTGTGGGTAAGAGAAATGTTTCAGAACTTGTTCTGACAAGTATTATTGCTGATGGACATGTTCTTCTTGAAGATGTTCCGGGTACAGGTAAGACTATGATGGCGAAAGCATTTGCAAAGAGCATTGATGGACAATTTTCAAGAATTCAGTTTACACCAGATCTGCTTCCTTCAGATATTACAGGTGTGCATGTGTTTAACCAGAAAGATGGTGAATTCGTATTCAGAAGAGGTCCGGTATTCGCTAATGTTATTCTTGCAGATGAGATTAACAGGGCAACACCTAGAACACAGTCAGCATTGCTTGAATGTATGGAGGAACATCAGGTTACTGTGGATGGTGAATATTCTAAGTTAGAAGAACCATTTGTTGTAATTGCAACACAGAATCCTATTGAGACAGCAGGAACTTATCAGCTTCCTGAGGCACAGCTTGACAGATTCCTTATGAAGATTAACATGGGTTATCCAGAGAAAGATGATGAGGTACTTATTCTTAACAGATTCTTAAAAGAAGATCCTTCTAAAGAACTTTCAACAGTTGCAACATGTGAAGATATTGTTGCAATGAAAGAAGATGTGAAAAATGTATATGTTCACCCAGTGCTTATTGATTATATTGTTGAACTGGCAAGGATGACAAGACAGCAGGACAATGTATCAATCGGTGTAAGCCCGAGAGGAACTCTTGGTATGCTCAATGCGGCGAGAGCATATGCGTATGTTGCAGGCAGAGATTATGTTGTACCAGAGGACATCAAGATACTTGCACCTGTAGTATGGGCACACAGAATTGTGTTACAGACAGGTTACATGAATATGGATAATAAAGAACAGATTGTAGAACATGTTGTTAATAACACAGCAGTTCCTACTGAAGATTGGAAAAGATAATGAATGTATTATTGATGCTTATTGGTGTACTTATAGTATATCTGGCAATTAAGCTTGTATTTCGTTATAACTGGAATAAGGGGCTGGGTGTCGCTCTTGAATTTGAGAAAAAGCATGTTGTAAATGGCGAAACAGTTAATGTTGTTGAGGTTATATCCAACGAAAAACGTCTGCCGCTGCCATGTGTGAATCTTAAGTTTCAGGTGGACAGGGAACTTGAATTTCCTGGAACAGATACTAATTCAAGTGTGTCAGACCTTACATACCGCAATGATGTGTTCTCATTTCTGGCTAATCAGAGAATTACAAGAAGAATTCCTGTTAAATGCAATCACAGAGGTGTGTTCAGAATATCAGGAGTACAGCTTACATTTGCCGGACCATTTATGAATGAGATTAATGTTATCAAAGTGGGTAGTACCTGTGAGATAACAGTTTATCCTAAGACTGTGGATAGTAAGAGATTCAGCTTTATAAGAAGCAGAATATCAGGAGAAGCAGAACGTAAGAAATATATGCTTGAAGATCCATTTGTGTTCAGAGGAATAAGAGATTATACAAGCAACGACAGCCTAAAGAATGTGAACTGGAAGGCAACAGCGAGAACAGGTAATCTGTGTGTTAATGAATATAATGAGTCAATCAGCCGTAATGTATGTATTCTTCTTAATCTTGAGGATGATGGAATGCTTACATATGATTCGGTTAATGAAGAAGCAATAAGTCTTGCAGCTTCTGTGGCAGAAGAATTCATCAGACAGGGAATTAATGTCTCTCTAATTAGTAATGCATGTGATGTTGACACAAAGGAAGCAGTTGGTATAAGAGAAGGATCAGGAGTTGGACATCTTGGAAGTATTAATACTGTACTTGCAAGAATGGATTTAAAGCTTGAAAAAGAAGAGTTTGCAGCGTTTATTAACAGAACATTTATAAAAAATGTTTCTGTCCAGAGTAGTGACAACAGTGTATATGTTGTTATATCAGCGAGCAGAAGAAAGAAGCTGCAGCAGACTATGCAGAAGTTTGAGAAAAAGTATGGACAGGTTATATGGATTGTTCCATATATGACTGGTGGAGAATACAGCCTTGATTATTGTGGTATCAGACCAGAGGGCTGGGAAGTGAAATAAGTTTATCAGGAGATAACATATGAATGAGTCGGGACAAGTTTATAATTATAATAAACTGAGAACAATAAGAACATTGACAGATATAATAAGCCAGTGTATTGTAGCGTTCGCATTTTCTGCATTTGTTATATTGGGACTTACGAATAAATCTGACAGTTATATTATTGCAACACTTCTTATGGCAGTTCCGGTTATTATAACTTATGCGGCAAGAAAGAATATACATAAGAATTTTCTATTTATGCTGATTCATGCTGCTTTGCTTATAACAGCCATTATAATTGGTAATGGAGATGCAGAGTCTACAGCATATTTTGTAAGTGTACTTGCTGTGTGTATAAGGTCTGTAAGCATAAGAGTGGCTAATGCAAGAAAAACTGAATATATGAATGAACCGCTTTATGGGAATCAGTTTGCTGATGTAACTCAGGAAGACAAGAAAGCTGCCTTGCAGGCAGGAGAGAGAATGTCACCTCTGTATTGTTTGGTTATGGTCGCAGGAAGTCTTTATGGCGGTTCAGCAGGCAACAGACTGCTTGTTAACTATGAAACAGTATTATTTGTGCTGTTTGTTCTGCTTGCTTTTCTTGCTAACCAGTTAAAAGAGCTTAATTCTCTGTTTATAAGTAATGCTGGCAAATCAGAATTTCCTGCTGAGAGAATTACAGGAATTAACATGATAATGGTCATGGTTGTGTCAGGACTTATGATTCTTGGCATGATTCTGTTCTATAGTGGGGATTATGGCAATATATTTACACTGATTGGTTCAGGTTTTGTAGCAGTTGTAAGGATAGTGCTGAAGCTGTTCTTAAGACTTATAAGAGAGAAAGAAGAAGTCTCTACGATGCCCGAAGATTCCGTGAATCCAGTCACTGATGATGATGTGGTAAAGGGAGATAACGACCTTGCATTTACTGATAATCCTGTTATGAGTGCATTATTTACAGCATTTGCAATAGTTCTTGTAATTGCACTTGTTGTATTTATTGTCTATATGATTATCAGATATGCCAAGAATTTCAAAAAGTCACAGGATAATAATGGTGATGAGATTGAATTCATTGGCAATGACAGAAGAACAGAAGCAAGGATAAAGAGACGTCAGAGAGCAGAAGAAGCTAAGAATATGCCTGTTAATATGCAGTACAGGAAGGCATTCAGAAAAGCAGCAATAAAATCATCAAAGGCAGCCAGGGATTCGGATGGTAAATCACTTGAAAATATGCAGCCACAGGATATAACAATAAACAGAATAACTGACGATGCTGATGCTGCAGACAGAATTACAGCAAGTTATGAGAAAGCAAGATATTCTGATAAGAATATTTCCAAAGAAGAACTTGAATTTATGCTTGACTTTATAAAAAATGACAAGTATAATAAACGTACATAATAAGTAAATGCTGTGAAGAGGACTATTAGATAGGAACCAGAGTCAGAGAACTGCCGGGTGGTGCGAGGCAGTCGAAGGAACTTATTGAACTCGCCTTGGAGCTGCTACCTGAAATCATTATGAGAAGTAGGAGTAGCCGGAAGCCAACCGTTATAGTGGACAGAATATAATGCAGCATATTTGTTGTACGTATTCAGTGAGTGCATAGCATAGCTATGAAGAAGAGTGGTAACGCGTGAGATTTATCTTTCGTCTCTTTGGGTAGAATTACCCATGGACGAAAGATTTTTTTATGCTTACCTTTAAGAAAGCCTTTACTTATTAACAATATATATTTATATTTTCAGGAGGTTTTAGGAATGTTTGATTACAGACAGTATGAAAGAGGCTATTTTATGCCACCAGTTAAGTGCAATGACTGGGTTAACAAGGAGTATGTTGATAAGGCACCAATCTGGTGTTCGGTTGATTTAAGAGATGGTAACCAGGCTCTTGTTGAACCTATGAGTCTTGATGAAAAGCTTGAATTCTTCCAGATGTTAGTTGAAGTTGGATTTAAAGAAATTGAGATTGGTTTTCCGGCAGCTTCTGAGACAGAATATGAGTTCTGCCGTACACTTATTGAGAAAAATATGATTCCTGATGATGTTACAATCCAGGTTCTTACCCAGGCAAGACCACATATTATTAAGAAGACATTTGAAGCTGTTAAGGGAGCTCCAAGAGCAATCGTTCATGTATATAATTCTACTTCATTAGCACAGAGAGAACAGGTATTCAAGAAGTCTAAGGAAGAAGTTAAGCAGATTGCTATTGAAGGTGCCAAGTTATTAAAGGAACTTGCTGAAGCTGATGGAGGAAACTTCCTTTTCGAATACAGTCCGGAGAGCTTTACAGGAACAGAACCAGAGTATGCACTTGAGGTATGCAACGCTGTTGTTGATATCTGGCAGCCAACACCTGATAAGAAATGTATCATCAATCTTCCTGCTACAGTTGAGATGTCACTTCCACATGTATTTGCAAGCCAGATTGAATATATGTCTAAGTACATGCACAACAGAGAGAATGTTATTATTTCTCTTCATCCACATAATGACCGTTCGACAGGTGTTGCTGATGCAGAGTTAGGACTTCTTGCAGGAGCGGACAGAATTGAGGGAACACTTTTTGGTAATGGTGAGAGAACAGGTAATGTTGATATAATTACACTTGCTATGAACATGTATATGCAGGGTGTTAATCCTGAGCTTGATCTTTCCGATATGCCACATCTTGCAGAAGTATTTGAAAGACTTACACAGATGAAGATTGATGACCGTCATCCATGGTGTGGTAAGCTTGTATTTGCAGCGTTCTCAGGTTCACATCAGGATGCTATATCTAAGGGAATGCATTACAGAATTGAAAATGATCCTAATAAATGGACAGTTCCATATCTTCCAATTAATCCGGAAGATGTAGGACGTACATATGATTCAGATGTTATAAGAATTAACAGCCAGTCTGGTAAGGGTGGTGTTGCTTATGTTCTTGAACATAACTATGGAATGGTTGTTCCTAAGGCTATGAGAGAAGATCTGGGTTATGCTGTCAAAGATGTATCAGATGTTAATCATAAGGAGCTTTCAGCAGATGAAGTGCTTGAGATATTTGAGAAGAGATATAAGAAATATACACCAGTATTCAAGATTTCTGAAGTGCATTTCAAGCAGATTAATGGAATCCAGACTGTTGTGACTATTGATGAGAATGGTAAGAAATGCAATGTTGAAGATGGCGGTAATGGTCGTCTTGATGCTGTAAGTAATGCTCTTGCCAGTCACTTTGGAAAGCCTTGTGATATCTTCTGTTATGAAGAACATTCATTAAAGAAGGGCTCTGATTCTAGTGCCATTGCATATGTTGGTATTACAGGAGAGGATGGAAAGAATTACTTTGGTATTGGTATTGACCATGATATCATCAGAGCTTCTATTGATGCGTTAGAGTCAGCTATGAACAGAAGCCTTGAAGCATAATATTTAAATTGAATAATGTGTAATATAACCCATGTCCGGAACGTATACTAGAATGATACTGATTCAGGATATGGGTTGTTTTATTTATGTAGAATTAAAAAATCCCCCTCAAAGGGGGAAGCGGTACTATAGTACTAATGCTATTATACGCTCAGAGGGGAAAAGAAATATAGTTAAGGGGAAACTGTTGATTTAGACATTTTTGGAGGGATAGTAATGTTTTTTAGAAAACTATTAAGTAGTTTGAATGCAAAGGTTAAGAAAACTGCAGTTGGTGTTCTTTCAGTTGCAATGGTTGCAGGTTCTGTGTTTGCCGGTACATCTTTAAAAGCTGGTGCATACTCGAAAACACAGGATGTCCTTAATGAATTATTAGGAGCAGCAAAACCTTATGGTGTAGTTGCTGAAGAATTTAAGAATAGTAATCACAATCAGACATGTTTCGCGACTAACAAGCTTCTAATAACAGATCAGTGGATGAGTGCATGGCTTGATATGAGCATTGGAACAACATATATCAAGAGTTTTGATAATTCTGGTTCATCAGAAGTTAATGTGGATAGAAATGCATTTAATAATCTTGTACTTGGAACTGATTATGATTATGAACCCAGAGAGAATAAATATTATATTAAAGATTCTGACGGAAAAAGAACAGGTGCTGTTATTAATGTGGCTAACTGCAAGGATACAATCAATGTTTATTATGCAGAGGATTATATGGATGTAACGGCAGCACTTGATAATGTATACGATAATTTCAAGGCGTATGCTGATACACCAGATTCGGAGGCTGATATAGTTATTGATGCTTATGATGAGAGAAAGATTGATCTTTCTTCATTTAAGAATAAGCAGATTGTAGTGGTAAATATGTATGCTAATAATTATATTGACTGGCAGGGAAAAGAAGTTTCATCTTATTATGGAGAAGGACAGCTAAACATAACAAATAAAGCACAGGGACAGTTTGTTATCATTAATCTTCTTGGCGGTGATGGTGATGCAGATATCAAAAGATTCAGCATTAATGGTAAGAATACAGGTGGATTAACAGATGTTGATATATCAGACACGGTTATTTTCAATGCTGTTAATGTAACTGGTAATATTAATATAGGTGAGGTATGTGGTATAGTTGTTGCACCAAAAGCAGATATTACCTTAACATCTACATGTAATGGAAGAGCAATTTCTAAGTCATTTGTTAATGTCAATGGACAAATGCATTTTATATCAGATAATCAACAGCAGGAGACGACACAAAAGGAAACAACATCTGTAGCACAGTCTTCATCAGAAACAACAAAGTCAGAAGAGACAACAACTGCACAGGAAACAACAAAGTCAAACGAGACAACAACTGCACAGGAGACAACAAAGTCGGATGAGACAACAACTGCACAGGAGACAACAAAGTCAAACGAGACAACAACTGCACAGGAGACAACAAAGTCAAACGAGACAACAGTTGCACAGGAGACAACAAAGTCAAACGAGACAACAGTTGCACAGGAGGCAACAAAGTCGAATGAGACAACAGTTGCGCAGGAGACAACAAAGTCGAATGAGACAACAGTTGATGCTGGTAAGGAAACTAAGCCGACAAAACCAGAATCAAACGAAACAACAGCTGTTAATGAGACAACAAAGTCAAATGAAACAACAGTAGATTCTAATAAACAGGCAAAAGAACATACAACTTCATCAACTCAGGTCACAAAGAAGACTGGTGAAGTTGCAGGAGATGAAGAATTAGTTATAGGAAAAGAAGATGAGACTGTTGGTGGCTCAAGAGTCAGAAAAACTGGTGAAGTTGCGGCTGATGAAGAGGTTGTAAAGACTGGTGACAATAATCATGTATGGGTATATATTGTGATTCTTGTAGCAGCAGCTGTTATTTCTGGAACTGTTATTGTGATAAGCAAAAAGAGCAATAAAAGATAATAAATGTTAATGATATCAGAGAGGCACAGCAGTAATGTTGTGCCTTTTTTATTGGGGTGGTATTGAAGCACTCTGCTTTTTTATGCTATAATGCAATATGTATGAGTCGAAGTAGGCTTTGAACACAAAATACAGTGAAGAACAAGGAGATGGAAGTTTTATGAAACATTTGATACTTGCATCGGGTTCACCAAGACGAAGAGAATTAATGAGTCAGGTAGGACTTGATTTTACTGTTGTTACAAGTGATGCAGATGAGAATATTAAAGAGATGGAGCCTGAAGATTATGTAAGAGAATTATCTTCTATTAAGGCACAGTCTGTATTAGAGCAATATGCAGATAAAGATAATTCTGTAATCGTTATAGGTGCAGATACTATTGTTTATCATAAAGGAGAGATTCTTACCAAGCCTAAGGATGAAGAGGATGCATTCAGAATTCTTAAGTCTTTAGAAGGTCAGATACATCAGGTGTATACAGGTGTAACTATATGCAGCACACATAAGAATGTAAGTTTTTATGAAAAGACTGATGTGTGGGTATATGATATGACTGATGAGGAAATCAGGGATTACATAAGCACAGGAGAACCTATGGATAAGGCTGGTGCATATGGTATTCAGGGAAAATTTGCAGCATACATTAAGGGTATTGAAGGCGACTATAATAATGTTGTCGGTCTGCCTGTTGCCAGACTTGTACATGAGCTTAAAGCATTTTAAGGAGAAAATATATGGTTAAATTCGTAGCAAGTGACCTTGATGGGACATTGCTTCTTAACGGAGCACAGAGCGTCGACGAATCTGCTATACAGTATATCAATAAACTTGTTGACAAAGGCGTTATATTTGCACCGGCTAGTGGCAGGCAGATAACGAGTCTTAAGAGACTTTTTGGGGCTGTCAGTGATAAGCTTGCATATATTGCAGAGAATGGTGCACTTGTGGAATATAATGGTGAAACTATTGGAAAGACTGCGATGGATAGGAAGCTTGCGTTAGAGATAATTGAGGATGTAATTGAACAGCCCAATTGTGAGGTGCTTGTATCAGGAGAACATACGGCATATATTAAGCCTAAGTCAGAAGAATATTATTACAGAATGACCAAGGTGGTCAATTACCATACTACATTAGTTGATAAGTTCACAGACATTGATGAGGATATATTAAAGATAGCTGTGTGTGATATGACAGGAATTAAGAATTCCAAGGAGCATTTTATTAACAAATGGAGTGATAAGGCTTCAGTACTCGTATCAGGAGAACTTTACTTAGACCTTATGGATACTAATGTCAATAAGGGAAGAGGAATTGAACAGATACAGAAATATTTCAGCTTAAAGCCTGAAGAATGTATGGCATTTGGTGACAACTATAATGATATTGCAATGCTAGACAGGGTGTATTACTCATATGTTATGGAGAAAGCTGTAGATGATGTTAAGAAACACGGACATTTCATAACAGGATGGGTAGAAGGAACATTAAGGGAGCAATTTAAAGAGATAAGATAAGGAGATTTAAGTTATGGATAAACATATTGATGAGTGTGCGAAGGTGTTTTTAAGAGATCAGAAACAACTTTTCGATGAGCCTGTTGCATATGATTTAGAGGAAGCTAAGGAATTCTTAGAGGACTGTATGGCGGTATACTGCAAGGATATTAAAGAATTAAGAGAAGTGATGGATGATGAGGGAATGGATGTATCTGACTTAAGCAATGATGAGCTTCTTGAGCAGTTAGAAGTATTCAGGCTTGATAATGGCGGATATTTCTTCGTGGAAGGATAGTACAGATGCGTATAAATGTTGTATGTGTAGGCAAGATTAAGGAAAAGTTTTATACCCAGGCAGTTGAAGAGTATTCTAAGAGACTTTCAAGATACTGTAAGCTTGATATTGTTGAACTACCTGATGAGAAAACACCAGATAATGCAAGTGATATAGTCAATGAACAGATTAAGAATAAGGAAGGGGAGAGAATTCTTTCTGCCATTAAAGATGATGCTTATGTATGTGCACTTGCAATAGAAGGGAAAATGCTTGATTCTGTTGAACTATCAGAAAAGATTGAAAGACTTGGAATAGAAGGAACAAGTAACATAACATTTGTAATAGGAGGCTCTTTGGGACTTGCAGATGATGTACTTAAGAGAGCTGATTATAAGCTGAGTTTTTCAAAGATGACATTTCCGCACCAGCTTATGAGAGTTATTCTTTTGGAACAGATATACAGGGCTTACAGGATTATGAAGAATGAGCCATATCACAAATAATTAAAGAGGATAGAATATGAAAAGAAGAAAAAAACCATTTATTATATTAGCAGTTATTCTTGTTGTAGTTTTATTGGTTGCAGGATATATTAAGTTCTTTAATGGACGTCTGATATATTTCACAACAGGTATGAAGAGCGGTGAGCTTATTAAGACAGCAGGACAGAAGACAACTTATACATGCGAGGCAGATATTCTAATGTCTGATGTGAAGAAGGAATATGAGGAAATGTTTGGCAGTAATATATGGAGAGAGAAAATTGGTGATGCTGATTTTGAAAGCTATATTAAGGACCAGATTAAGAGTAAGTTAATGCGCGTCAAGGCTATGAATGTTAAGGCTAAGGAACGCGGTGTTGTGCTTGGAAGAGAAGAAAAAGATTCTGTGGGTAAGGCTGTTGATGCATTTTACAATGAATTAACAGAATCGCAGATAAGCAGTACAGGAATAACTAAGGATAAACTGAATACAATGTTTACTGAATTTGCAATAGCACAGAAACTCTACGATGACCTTACTTCCAGCATGGATATTGAAGTAAGCGCAGATGAGGCAAGAGTTATTGATATCCAGTATATTGTATCAGATTCAGAGGAAGATATTAATAAAGCATATAATCTTGTGAATTCTGGAAGTTCATTCTTTGCTGTTGCCAAGGAGTACAATGCGGATGGCGAATATGAGTACGAACTGAAACGTGGCGAGATGGATGCAGCATTTGAAAAAGCAGCATTCAATCTGTCTACTGGGGAGATGAGCAGTATAGTTGAGGCAGCAGGCAGATATTACATTATAAGATGTACATCGGATAATGATAAGGCTAAGACCGAGGTTAATAAGTCTGCAATTCTTGAAAAGAGAAAGTTAGAGCAGTTTAATGCTGATTTTGAGAAATATGAAGCTGGTATATATATGGAATTTAATAATAGCGAATGGAAGAAATTAAGTATTCAGGATGCGTATACGTTGGGAAGCAGCTTTGAGGATACTTTCAATGCGTATTTTGGAAAGTAAAGAGGAGAGTAATTAATAATGGCAGCTAATAAATATGATGCTAACAGTATATCAATACTGGAGGGCCTTGAAGCGGTAAGAATGAGACCTGGTATGTATATTGGAAGTGTCGGAACAAAAGGTCTTAATCATCTTATATATGAGATTGCGGATAATTCAGTGGATGAACATCTTGCGGGTTTTTGTACACAGATAAATGTAACTCTTAATGATGATGGAACAGCAACTATCAAGGATAATGGACGAGGTATTCCTATCGGAATCCATCCTAAAGCCGGAATACCTGCGGTTGAGGTTGTATTTACAGTACTTCATGCAGGTGGCAAGTTCGGAGATGGCGGATATAAGATATCTGGAGGACTTCACGGCGTTGGTGCATCTGTAGTTAATGCACTTTCTGTATGGCTTGAGGTCGAGATAAGAGTTGATGGTGGTGTGTACAAGCAAAGATACGAGCGTGGAAAAGCAACAGCGCCGCTTGAAAAGATTGGTACATGCAGAAAAAATGATACTGGTACAACTGTTACATTTCTTCCTGATGGAGAAATATTTGAAAAGACAAGATTCAAAGCAGACTCGATAAAGAGCAGACTTCATGAGACTGCATATCTTAATCCGGGGCTTACAATTGAGTTTGAAGATAAGAGAAAGGGCAGCGAGGATAAGGAAACTTTCCATGAGCCTGACGGACTTAAGGCATATATCAAAGACCTTAACAATGGCAAAGAGACAGTATGCGATATCGTCTACTTTAAGAAGAAGCAGGAAGATATTGAGGTTGAAGTAGCATTTCAGTTTGTTAATGAATTTGAGGAAAATATTCTTGGCTTCTGTAATAACATATACACTCAGGAGGGTGGAACGCATATTACAGGCTTTAAGACCAAGTTTACAATGATTATCAACCAGTATGCGAGAGAACTTGGCATCTTAAAGGATAAGGATGCGAATTTTACAGGTCTTGATGTAAGAAATGGTATGACTGCAGTTGTTGCAGTTAAGCACCCTGCACCAAGATTTGAGGGACAGACCAAGACCAAGCTTGATAATCCGGATGCTGGTACAGTTGTTGCAAATGTAACAGGAGACGAGGTACAGCTTTATTTCGACAGACATTTGGATGACCTTAACGCTGTAATTGCATGTGCTGAAAAATCTGCGAAGATACGAAAAGCAGAAGAAAAGGCTAAGACAAATATGCTTACAAAGCAGAAGTTCTCTATAGACAGCAACGGAAAGCTTGCCAACTGTGAGAGCAAGAATCCGGAGGAATGTGAGGTGTTCATTGTTGAGGGAGATTCAGCTGGAGGTTCAGCAAAGACTGCAAGAAACAGAAGAACTCAGGCAATTCTTCCAATCAGAGGTAAGATTCTTAATGTTGAAAAGGCAAGTATTGATAAGGTACTTGCCAATGCCGAGATTAAGACAATGATTAATTCATTCAACTGTGGATTCTTAGAGGGCTACGGTAATGACTTTGATATTAGCAGATTAAGATATAATAAGATTATTATCATGACTGATGCCGATGTGGATGGAGCACATATTGATACACTGCTTCTTACATTTTTCTACAGATTCATGCCTGAGCTTATTAATCAGGGACATGTATATATTGCTACACCACCTCTTTATAAGGTTGTTCCTAAGAAGGGCGAGGGTGAATATCTATATGATGACAAGGCACTTGAGGATTACAGAAAGAAGCATACGTCAGGAACATTTACACTTCAGAGATACAAAGGTCTTGGAGAGATGGATCCTGACCAGCTATGGGAGACAACTCTTAATCCTGAAACAAGAATTTTAAAGCAGGTTGAGATTGAGGACGCAAGGCTTGCAACTGAGGTTACAGCAATGCTTATGGGTACAGATGTACCACCTAGAAGAGAATTTATATATACGCATGCTAATGAAGCTGAGATTGATGCGTAAAAGCTAAAGGAGTAGAAAATGGCTGAGAAGATTATAAGGACTGAGTATTCTGAGGTTATGCAGAAGTCCTATATAGATTATTCCATGAGCGTTATTACAGCAAGAGCACTTCCTGATGTAAGGGACGGTTTAAAGCCGGTACAAAGAAGAGTGCTGTATGCCATGGACCAGTTGGGGCTTAATTACGACAAGCCTCACAGAAAGTCTGCACGTATCGTTGGTGATACAATGGGTAAATACCATCCACATGGTGACAGTTCAATATATGAGACACTTGTTGTACTTTCACAGGATTTTAAGAAGGGTATGGCTCTTGTTGACGGACACGGAAACTTCGGTTCTATCGAAGGTGACGGAGCTGCCGCTATGCGATATACAGAAGCTAAGTTAAAAAAGTTCACACAGGACGTATATCTTGCTGACCTTGATAAAAATGTTGTGGATTTCGTGCCTAACTTTGATGAGACAGAAAAAGAGCCTGAGGTTCTTCCTGTAAGAGTACCTAATCTGCTTGTAAATGGTGCAGATGGTATTGCGGTTGGTATGACAACTAATATCCCTCCACACAATCTTTCAGAGGTTGTTGATGCAGTATGTGCATATATGGATAATGAGGATATCACAACAGACGAGCTTATGCAGCTCTGCCCTGGACCGGATTTTCCTACAGGCGGAATTGTAATTAATAAAAGCGAGCTTGGTGCAATATATGAGACTGGAACAGGTAAGATTAAGTTAAGAGGCAAGGTCGTATTCGAGCCTGCCAAGAACCGTTCTGAGAAGGACAAGCTTGTTATTACAGAGATTCCATATACAATGATTGGTGCTAACATAGGTAAATTTATATCTGATGTAGTAAGCCTTATAGAAACTAAGAAAACTACCGATATTGTCGACATTTCCAATGAATCTTCTAAGGAAGGAATAAGAATTGTCCTTGAACTTAAGAAGAACGCTGATGTCAAGAATCTTGAAAATCTTCTTTACAAGAAGACCAAGTTGGAAGATACATTTGGCGTAAATATGCTGGCTATCGTTGATGGAAGACCTGAGACCTTAGGTATTAAGGATATAATAAAACACCACATTAATTTCCAGTATGAGCTTGCTACAAGAAAGTACACAACACTTCTTGAAAAGGAGAAGGCTAACAGGGAGATTAAGGAAGGTCTTATAAGAGCATGTGATATTATTGACCTTATTATCGAGATATTACGAGGCAGTGCTAATCTTAAGATGGCTAAGGACTGCCTTGTTAATGGTAATGTTGAGGGAATCAAGTTTAAGTCAGAGCAGTCAAAAAAGCAGGCTTCAGGTCTTGATTTCACAGAGAGACAGGCTGGCGCAATATTAGAAATGCGTCTGTACAAGCTGATTGGCCTTGAAATTCTTAATCTTCAGAAGGAATATGATGAATGTGTCAAGAAGATTGAGAAGTATGAAAAGATACTTGGCAGCAGAAAAGAGATGGCTAAGGTTATCAAGTCTGACCTTCTTAATATTAAGAAGGAATATGGTGTTGAAAGAAGAACTGTAATTGAAGACGGCGAAGCTGCTGTATTTGAGGAAAAGAAGATTCCAGAGATGGAAGTTATGTTTATTATGGACAGATTCGGATATGCAAGAACCATTGATATGGCTGCATTTGAGAGAAATAAAGATGCTGTATTTAATGAGAACAAATATGTCATTCCGGTAATGAACACAGATAAAATCTGCATATTTACTGATATGGGAGACATGCATCAGTTAAAGATAAAGGATCTGCCATTCACTAAGTTCAGAGATAAAGGCACACCGATTGATAATCTGTGTAACTATGACAGCTCTAAGGAGATAATTGTGTACATTACTCCATTTGAACGACTTAAGAATCAGAAAATGCTGTTTGTCACAAGACAGGGAATGATGAAGCTTGTAGACAGCGAAGAATTCCAGGTTTCAAAGCGTACAGTTGCATGTACGAAATTAGCAGATGATGATAAGCTAATCGGAATGTATTCTACAGACGCAAGAGTAGAAATCTATTCCAAGTTCTCACTTGATGGAGAAATCAAGGAAGAAGAGGTTGTTGAGAGTAACCAGAATGTAATTGTGCAGACAGAAGGCGGCGTATTCTTAAAGTTCCCATTAACAGACATTCCAATGAAGAAGAAGAGTGCTGTTGGCGTAAGAGGAATCAAGCTTTCAAAAGATGATTATATAGAAGATGTATTCCTGCTAACAGAAGGTGATGAGTTCACCATGGAATATAAGGGCAGGAGTATCAGCTTTGCCAAGATGAAGACGGCACACAGGGATACTAAGGGAACTAAGATAAGAGTATGATTTTAACGGTTGGGGAGTCGAAGAAGTGCTTCACACCATCACAACTAAGGTAAGCGGTCCTAGTGGCTGTATATGGCGGCATAACACCCACACCGACAGCTTACAATTTAGTTGTGATGGTGTGAAGCACTTCTTCGACATGACCACCGATAAAAAAAGTATATTTTTCTAAAATATAAATGGATAGTTAGTTAAATTGTTTTTGGGTTGGCGAGACTACATTTGAAAGAATAATTTGACCAGCGAGGTCACTTTGTTAGTCAGAATATGGTATGGGATTATCCATACCATTTTTTAAATACTGGAGACATATGGCATGAAACAAAATCGGTACTTCGCGGTGGTAGTGTCTGTGAGTTAAGCGTTAGCGACAACGGAATGTAAGCTTACCGTGTGGGTGTTAATGCCGCTATATACAAAAGTTCGGTGCAGGAAATCTCGTTCAAGCGAAGCGCGTTTGATTTCCTGCACCGTAATAAACTCTGTATATGGCGGCATTTACAGCCACTAGGTCAGCTTACCTAAAGTTGGCACTAATGCTTGACTCATAGACTGTACAACCCCGAAATACTATTTAATTATCTTCCATATATTTATCATAAATAGCAATAACCTTATTCATAACCTCCGGTCCCGGAGCACCAAGAGTAAGTCTCTTATCTACACAAGTCTGAAGGCTGATAGCCTCGTAGATATCTTCATCAAATACAGGGCTTACAGCCTTGTATTCTTCAAGTGAAAGGTCATCAAGTGCAATATTTTTCTCGATGCACATAAGAACAAGCTGGCCGACAATACCGTGGGCTTCTCTGAAAGGAACACCCTTTTTAACAAGGTAGTCAGCAGCATCAGTAGCATTAGTGAAGCCGTTCTTTGCTGAAGCTTCCATTCTCTTGTTGTTGAACTTCATAGTATCAATCATGCCCTTGAAAAGGCTGATGCAGCCTTTGGCTGTGTCAAATGCGTCAAATGATAATTCCTTATCTTCCTGCATATCTTTATTGTAAGCAAGAGGAATACCCTTCATTGTTGTAAGGAGGCTCATAAGAGCACCATATACTCTGCCTGTCTTACCTCTTACAAGCTCTGCGATATCAGGGTTCTTCTTCTGAGGCATAATAGAGCTTCCTGTACTGAAAGCGTCATCAAGTTCAATGAATCTGTATTCGTTAGAATTCCAGATGCATATTTCCTCAGAAAAACGGCTTAAATGCATCATAATAGTTGATAATGCAGATAAGAATTCAATAAGGTAATCTCTGTCAGAAACAGAATCCATGCTGTTGAGTGTTGGTCCGTAGAAACCAAGGAGAGAAGCAGTAAGTTCTCTGTCTAATGGATAAGTTGTTCCTGCAAGTGCACCTGCACCAAGAGGACAGTAATTCATTCTTTCATATATATCGTGAAGTCTGCTTCTGTCGCGCTTGAACATTTCGAAATATGCACCGAAATGATGAGCAACAGTAACAGGCTGTGCCTTCTGAAGATGAGTAAATCCAGGCATGAATGTATGAGTGTTTTCTTTCATGATTCTTAAGATAACAGCCATAAGCTCTTTAAGCTCAGCATCAGTATTAAGAACTTCCTGTCTTGTGAAAAGTCTCATATCAAGAGCAACCTGGTCATTTCTGCTTCGTCCTGTGTGAAGTCTCTTTCCGGCATCACCGATTCTCTCAATAAGAGTAGCCTCCATAAATGTATGGATATCCTCGTATTCATCAGTGATTTCAAGCTTTCCTGATTCAATATCAGCAAGAATTCCCTTAAGACCTTCTACAATCTGCTCACTTTCGCTTTCAGGAATAATTCCCTGCTTGCCGAGCATAGTAGCATGTGCAATACTTCCTTCAATATCCTGCTTATAGAACTTCTGGTCAAATGAAATTGATGCGTTGAAGTTGTTAACAAGCTCATTAGTTTCTTTGGTGAATCGTCCACCCCATAATTTCATTTATAAATCCTCCTTGAATTAAATATCTGTATTTTCTTCATTAAAATTATCTTCGTCATCTTCAATAGAAGAGAGAAGACTGTCAGTAAGTTCATCATCAATATCAGGTGATTCGAGATTCTCGAAATCATCCATATCATCAAGAATAGAACTTTCTATATTATCATCAGACAGTTTCTTAATGTCTTTGTCAGTAAGAGACGGATCATCAAGATATTTTCTGACAACTGATGGGAAATGTGTCATATTTACTTTTCCTGCTTTAATAAAGCGGCTGGCAAGATAAATGCCAATCAATATAATAATGCAAAATGTAGTAATAACGCAACCCAATATTAAATTAACAGGACGATATTTTAATACAACGGTATGAGTTCCGGCACTTACGTCAACACATAACAATGCATTTTCCCAGGCATAAGTGTCAGCTTTCTTGCCATCAATATACACAGACCAGCCACCATCGTATGGAATAGAGAATAATATTGCTTTGTCTGAGGAAGCAGTAAGAGTTCCTGTAAACTTAGTATCAGAGAATTTCTCAACCTGATAGCTTTCTGAATTGAGTTTATTGTAAGCCCTGATGAATTTGTCTTCATCGAGTGTGTATACAGAAAGATTCATTCCGCCGGTATCAGAAGTTACTTCGACAGTATCTGTGTCGTGGACATAACCAATATCAAGAATCCGGTTATTGCTCTTTATATTATTGTAGGTGTAAGTGGTTGTGTTATTAATAGTAACAGTTACGGAATCAACAGATTTATTCGCAACTGACAGGTACATATGACCACTCTTTGAAGGTGTTATAATACAATCGGCTTCAGTAGGGAATGAAGTAGTATATTCAAATACATCACTTATTCCGGTAAGAGATTGAATAAGAAGATTCTGGTTCTCAATACCATTGTTATTCTTAGCCATAACAAGGTCATATGCTGTTGAACTGTTAATCGCATAACCAATAGGAAGTGTGTAATTATTCTTATACACAAATTCACCATCGCTGCCTGTATAATAATTTCTTATATCACTTTCAACTAAAAGTCGGTTAGAAATAGTGTATTTTACAGAGAAAAGAGAATCAGTAACAGCGGTAAGACCATTGCAGCCATATGCATTAGTTGAATTTTCCATTCCTATAAGGTTGTAAAGCTTTGACATTCCTGCATTGCATGTTGATGAAAATGTTGAAACAGTTCGGTAATTATGCCATGCACCATCATTTTTAGAACGCGCTCCAAAAAGCTTATCCATTCTATAGAAGGATGTGTCATTATCAGATACGGTTTTTGTAACAGTCTTTACGGCATCATAATCAAGAAGATATGATGTACGGCTTGTTGTTCCAATACCGGTTGCATCCATATTCAGTGTACATTCAATGATTGATACTGAGAATGCAAGCATAAGAACAACAGGAATTTTGAGCCTGGCGTTGTTATGAATAAACATTAACAGACCATATATAAGAATAAATATTCCACTTATATATATACTCTTAAATGAATATTCAGTCTCTGAGTTAATAAAAAGTTCTTCCATAATAAGCAGAAGACCAATTGCAATCCATAATGATGCACCAAGCTGCCTGTTAGTAGAATTCTTAAGGTTAATAACAGCTTCATAGCACATTGCAAGCAGAAAGAATATATATATGAATGACTGTCTGCAAGGCAGGCTGTTAGGGAAATGCATACCATGCCATATATAGTTAGGTATATTTAAGTTAAATGCTGTCAGGAAGATAAGCAGGATGACACATTTGCCAATCTTTTCACGTGCATTGACTTTGCTGCACATAATATAAAGCGGTAGCAGTACAAAAACAGCAACGCCGCAGTATATGTTAGGCAGATGATCCAGTCCTAAATGAACCGGAATGTTGATAAGCTGTCTTGTGAGCATTGATAATATGCTGAAATAAGAAATAAGCTTATCAGGGAATGTCGTGTCGCTTGAGGCTGAAAGTGAAAATGTATAGAATTCAGGCAGAAGAAGACACGCTCCCAGTCCACCGGCAAGCAGTGAATATACACAGAAATTAATAAATTTCTTCACATACTGCATAGGGCTTTTAATACCGTTATAAGCAATCATAAGAACAACATAGTAAATCACTACTGAAAGGCATACCATGATTGCAATATAATAATTAGTAAATATACATAATCCGAGAGTTATGCAATAGAATATGCAGCGGTTCTCATTAACAAGTCGTTCAAGTCCAAGCATGATAAGTGGAATCAGAATAACACAGTCAAGCCACATAATATTCCAGCTGTATGCCGCAATGAATCCGGACATACCATAGAACATACCGAATATGGCAGCAATAACATGCTTGTTATTATTGTGTTTAGTAAGATAATACGTTAAAGAAAGACTGCTGCCAGCTATCTTAAGTATTATAAATGCATTCATTATCTCTATAGTGTATTTTTGTGGAAAAAGTGCAACGAACCAGTTAGATGGACTTGCAAGGTAATATGCGAACAGAGATGTGAAGTTAGTTCCCATTCCTATATTCCATGAGTAAGTAAGACTTTCACCATTTCTTATCTTGTGCCACAGTTCTGAAAAGAATGGTGCATACTGATGGTACATGTCAGACCTCAGATAACATTCGTTTCCCCATGGGAATATGCCTCTTGTATAGTACAGTGCCATCATCATTATAACTGGAAGTACAAAGGCAGCAAGATATGTAAAGTTAGAATTAAGAATTGATTTCTTTGATGAATTCATGGCTTCCCTCCCTTAGCCGGTAATAGTAACATTTTACCAAAGAACGAAAAAAGTGTAAACAATTATAGGCAAATTAGGCTTGTATTCGATAGTACAATTTTGTAAAATAGAAAAGTACGCAAAAGGAATCTCCAAAGGGTAATGCTTAAGGAGAGTGTACATGGAATACAGACAATTATATAAAAAACACAAAAGGGCTGTACAATACGGAATATGTGCAGTTTTTCTGATTATAACCGGATTGATATATCTGGCAGGAAGAAAGAACGCTTCAGTGTCAGAGAATACATTTGCAGATAATGTCGTATCAAGTAGTATAGAAGACAGCTGGCATATGGAAAGTGAATCATCAGTTGAAGACATATATGTGTATATATGTGGTCATGTTAATTCTCCAGGTGTTGTAAAGTGCCTGAAGGGAACAAGGCTGTATGAAGCAGTGGCAATGGCTGGTGGAGCTGATGATTTGGCTGATATGTCTGCAGTTAATCTTGCAGCACTTGTTGCTGATGGGGAAAGGATATATATTCCGGCATATGGAGAGGACATTTCTGTTGAAGAACAGACAGAGGGGATTGTTAATATTAATAAAGCTACAGAAAGTGAGCTTATGACACTGCCGGGAATTGGAAGTTCAAGGGCAGCAGATATAGTAAGATACAGAACAGATAATGGCAGATTCCAGACAATAGAAGATATAATGAAAGTGTCTGGAATTAAGGAAGCAGCATTTAATAAGATAAAGAATTATATTTGCGTATGATAAGATGCATATGCATAGAAAGTAAAAAGGAGTAGATTATGGCAGGCAGAGTTTTAGTTGTTGATGATGAGAAAATGATTGTTAAGGGACTTAAGTTCAGTCTTATGCAGGATTATAGCGTTGTAGACTGTGCATATGATGGTGAAGAAGCTCTCGAGTATGCTAAAAACAATGAATATGACATAATACTTCTTGATATTATGCTTCCCAAGCTTGATGGATTATCAGTATGCCAGCAGATAAGAGAGTTTTCAGATGTGCCAATAATTATGCTGACAGCTAAAGGCGATGACATGGACAAGATTCTTGGCCTTGAGTATGGTGCAGATGATTATATTACAAAACCATTTAACATTCTTGAAGTTAAGGCGAGAATGAAAGCCATTTTAAGAAGAAATGCTGTGACAGAGAAGAAAGCAGCAAAGAGCAATATTATTAATGCGGGTGATATGAAGATAGATTGTGACAGCCGTAATCTGTATATTGCAGGAAGACCTATTAATCTTACTGCTAAGGAATTTGATCTTCTTGAATTGTTAGCAGTTAATCCAGGAAAGGTATACAGCAGGGATAACCTTCTTAAAGCTGTGTGGGGACAGGATTATTCAGGTGACGGCAGAACGGTTGATGTCCATATGAGAAGACTTCGTGAGAAGATTGAAGATAATCCGAGTGAACCAAAGTATGTTCACACTAAGTGGGGAGTAGGTTACTATTTTAATGTTTAATAAGATTAAAAAAAGAAATGACCATAGGAAAATCTTTTTTGACAGAGAGTTTGAGTCATTTTTCAGGTTCATAAATAAATATTCAACAAGACAGTTCGCAGTTATGGCGGTAATAGTTGCAACAGCGGTAATCTGTACATTTGAAGGCTTTGAGTATATTTACAGGCAGTCTGTAATTACAAGACAGACTGCGGTTATTCAGAATGAAGCGGTTCTCATTGCAGCAGAATATTCTAATTATGAAAGTCTTGAAGCGGCTGAGAATAATGATATGAACAGCAGACTCAGCAGTTATTCGGCACTTAATCAGATAAGAATAAGAATTGTTAATCTGAATTATGTTGTTAGTGTTGACACATATTCTATTGACACTAACAAGACAATTCTTAATCCAAGAGTATTCGATATATTCAGTAATCATAAGAACAGTTCCGGTTATGATAAGAAAACGGGTAATATACAGGCAGCGGTTCCGGTATACAATGATTCGGGTAAATTTATCGCTGTTCTTGTGGCTGATCTTGATTACACGGAGATAGATGCAATGTTTCACGATGTTAACAGTCAGAATAATAATATTAAACTGGTTATTATAACAATATGTCTGGCGTTACTTATCGTAGGCATATATTTTCTTAACCGGCCTGTAAAAAGGGTACTTGATATTGTTTCAAATGTAAGTGCAGGGCATACTGATGAAAGAATCCCTGTCAGGAGTTATACCGAAATACGTGAGATTGCAGATGATTTTAATAATATAATGGACAGAGCTAATGAAACAGACCAGTCCAGAGCAGAATTTGTTTCAAATGTGTCACATGAATTAAAGACACCTATAACATCGATTAAAGTATTGGCTGAGTCTCTTAATACACAGGAAAATGTGCCAATAGAAGTGTATCAGGAGTTCATGCAGGATATTGTAAGTGAAATAGACAGAGAAAGTAAGATTATAGAAGATTTACTTACTCTTGTCAGAATGGATAAATCTGTTGCAACACTTAATGTTACATCTGTTAATATGAATGATTTGTTAGAGATGACCCTCAAGAGAGTTAAGCCATTAGCACAGAAAAAGAATATTGAACTGCTTTTTGAAAGTTTCAGACCGGTTGTTGCACAGATTGATGAAGTTAAGATGACACAGGTTATATCCAACCTTGTTGAGAATTCTATCAAATATAATGTCGAAGATGGATGGGTACATGTTTCACTGAATGCAGATTATCAATATTTTTATATAAGAGTTGAAGATTCAGGAATAGGAATACCAGAGGAAAGTATTAATAAAATATTTGAAAGATTTTACCGGGTAGATAAGGCAAGGTCGCGTGAAACGGGCGGAACAGGACTTGGACTGGCTATTGTAAGAAACATAATTCTTATGCATCATGGAACTATTAAGGTTCATAGTGAGGAAAATATAGGAACAACATTTACAATGAGAATACCTCTTAATTATGTTGAAAACCAGCAGTAATGCAGATGGAAGTATGCCAGTGGACATATTCATAAGCTGTTAAGAATAACAGGATAGGAAAGGAGCAGTTATGATGGGACATGTAAGGAAAGCTATTATGAAATTGACATTCGTTATAATTGTTATTGCAGTAACATTTATAACTGTTTCATGTTCTTCGCAGAAGAAGGGAACACCATATTCTGTATATTTTCTTAATGAAGACGGAACATCACTAACTGAAGGCAGGGTATACATCGAAAGTCAGGACGCTGTTTCAGTTGCAAATGAACTCCTTGAAAAAATGAATGTTGCAAAAGGCAGGCATACAAGCATAATTAAGCCGGTGTCTGTATCGCAGCCAACGGTTGAAATTAATGGAATATATGCAGGGGTCTATTATGACAGCTCTTATTATGGAATGAAACCAGGTACGGAAGTACTTTACAGGGCAGCAGTTGTTAAAGAATTGTCACAGATAAGTGATGTCCTGTATGTAAGATTTTATGTTGATGGTAAGGATGCTGTGTATGAAGATGGAACAGTCATAGGAAATATGAGTGATGAGGATTTTGTAGATACACAGGAAGGTGCTATGGCTGATGTGAAGTGGAAGACGATTAATCTGTATTTTGCTAACAAGTCAGGAGATGCCCTTGTAAAGAACAGCAAGAGAATCTGTTATAATAAGAATGTATCTGTTGAGAAGGTTGTAATGGAACAGCTTATTAAAGGAACAACAGAGTCAGGATGTTACCAGAGTATTCCGTCGAATACCAAGCTGCTTAGTATATCTGTTGTCGACAGGATATGTTATGTTAATCTCAGTCAGGAATTTGCAACAGATATGGTTAATGCAAAGAGCAATGTAACTATATATTCAATTGTTAATTCCCTTTCAGGACTGGAGGGAATTGATGGCGTTAAGATACTTGTCAATGGGAATTCTAATCTGATGTATAGAGATGTAATCAGCCTTGATACAGTATTTCATATGAATAATGAACTTGTAAAAAAAGATTTATCTGATAATTAATGGTCGTTTCTGGAAAGGATATTATTGAAGAGACCATTTTTTGTGGCAGCAGTTATGAGCATTGCTGCAGTATATTTGTCATTATATGCCAAGCCATATATCGTTATTATAGTAGGAATAATGGTGTTTACCGGATTCCTTATATATCTTAAGAAAACAGGAATTCCAGGATTTTATGTGATTTTTATCATGATGTTTCCTATTATGTGTCTAAGAACTGAAGAGAGTATGGAAAAGCTATGCTATCAGGGACAATTGTCAGATAAAACACATATTGCTTATGTAAATGGATACATAGCAGATATTAAACAGTCAGAAAACGGTTATGCGGTGTATATAAGAAATGCCTTTGTTATGCCGGATTCATGGGGCAGGCAGTTTAAAAGCGGTTTGGTAGTATACTCAGAGAAAAGATTTGCCAATCCGGGAGATGAAGTTAAGATTAAAGTAACATTAAAGGATTTTAATATACCATCTAATGAAGGACAGTTTAATGCCAGAAAATATTATACATCACTTGGATTTAATTATTGTGCAGATTTGTCAGATGTTGTGAATGTACAATCTGGAAGCAGTTATATTTCCAGCATTTACAGATTTGCAGATTCTATAAAAAATATTTACCAAAATGCATATTCTGAGCAGAATGCTGGAATTATGCAGTCAATTGTGCTAGGTGACAGGTCAGGGCTTGATGATGATGTTAAGAGAATGTATCAGAAGAATGGAATTTCCCACATTTTAGCCATAAGTGCACTTCATGTTTCGCTTGTTGGAATGTTTATATATGACTGGTTAAAAAAGAGAATTGGGAGAATTGCATCTGCATGTTTTAGTACATTTCTTATAATTTCATATCTGTGTATGACAGGTTATAGTGCATCTGCCAGCCGTGCTGTAATAATGATTCTTGTATATATGCTGGCAGACGTGCTTGGGAGAACCAGTGATATGGTTAATACATTAGGGATAGCAATTGTTATTCTTCTGTGGATTAATCCATATAATATTACAAATTCAGCTTTCTGGCTGTCATTTCTTGCTGTGGCAGGAATTATATATATTAAACCCATACTGTCTGATGATAAAACTATTCTTATATATATAAGACGTCCTGATAAAAAGAATGCAGGATTTCTTCGGTTAATTTTATTCAGAATCGCAGATTCGGTTATTACAGGCATGTGTGTTACAATTGCGACACTTCCGGTAATTCTTATTATATCTGGGCAGATTCCGGTAATAAGTCTGTTTCTTAATGTTATAGTAATACCACTTATGTCGTTGATAATGATAAGCGGGATATTTACGGGAATTGCAGGCATACTCTCTCTTGAAGCAGCATATTTTTTCGCGGGAGCAGGTGGATATATTCTTGATTTTTATTATAAGCTGTGCAGTTTGTCATCACATTTTAAATATGCAGTCATTGTTACGGGAACCCCTGATACTGTAAGGGTGTTTTTATATTTTGCGGTTTTAATTATATGGATATGTGTACATATTATATTGATGAATAAAAAAATTGATGCTGTATGTATTGCTTTATTAGTGTGTGTGCTGACAGGGCTGCATTACAATATTAATTCAGACATGAAGATTGCCATGCTTGATGTTGGACAGGGGGATTCAATTGTCATGCATACTAAGGAGGGCATGAATGTATTGTTTGACGGAGGAAGCACAAGCAAGAAGAATGTCGGGAGATATACCATATATACTTATCTTAAATATTGCGGGGTAAGAAGTCTCGATTATGTGTTTATAAGTCATCCGGATAAAGACCATGTTAATGGAATATATGAATTGATTGAACTGTGTGATAACACATTTGAGATAGGTACTGTTGTACTGCCGGGAATCAGTCGGGCTGCGGCAGTAAAGAAGCAGGCTGATGATGATATGTCGAAGTTAGAGAGGATATTGAAAAATGCTGGGATTAATGTTGTTTATGCTGATGCAGGTGACTGTATTAAATCGGGAGAATTCTCGGTTGAGTGTATGCACCCATGCAAGGGTTACGATTACGAGTCAGCTAACGACTATTCTGCTGTATATCTTGTGGAATATGGAGATTTTTCTATGCTTATGACAGGAGATGCAGAAAAGAAAGCGGAAAAGTGTATTATTGAGGATGTCAATAGTATGACAGGGGATGCTGGCGAACCGGCACGGCTTGTGTCAGTTAATATATTGAAAGTCGGACATCATGGAAGTAAGGGGGCAAGTTCAGAAGAATTTTTAAGTTATGTAAAGCCTGAAACTGCATTGATATCTTGTGGAGCAGGTAATTCATATGGACATCCTCATACGCAGACTTTACAGAGATTGTCGGGGATTGGAGCAAAGGTGTATAGGACAGACGAAAGAGGAGAGATTGCGGTGCGTGTCAGGGATGGTTTGTATAAAATTGAGGTATTTAAAGCTTTGTAAGAATAGAACTGTGAAGGTGCTGGGATATGAGAAAATATTTTTCAACTTGAACCACTTGTACATATCTGATACTATTGTTTAAGATTAGAAACGGAGGCAGCAGGTTTGAAGGTCATAAGTGATGATATTAAAAAGGGCGAATTTAAGAGTGTATATCTTCTGTATGGAGAGGAAGAGTATCTTAAGAAGCAGTACAGAGACAGATTAAAGAATGCTATAGCTGGTGACGATACAATGAATTATTCATATTATGATTCGGATAATGCCAGCGTTAAGGATATAATTGATGTGTGTGAAACACTGCCTTTTTTTGCCCAGAAGAGACTTGTTATAATGGAAAATACCGGTTTTTTGAAAAGTTCTAATGACGAGCTTGCAGATTATATTAAGCATATTCCTGATTATCTTGTTATTGTTATGGTAGAAAAAGATGTGGACAAGCGTAATAAGGTATATAAGGCAGTTGATTCTGTGGGGTATGTATGCGAGATGAAGCCACAGACAACTGCTACTCTTGAAAAATGGATAGCGGGGCTTCTTGCTAAGGATAATCTTAAAATAAGCCGTGAAGCCTGTGATTTGATACTTGATAAGACAGGTGCAGGCATGGATTATATAAAGCAGGAGACAGAGAAGCTTGTTAGCTATTGTCAGGGAAGGGATGTTGTGACAGTAGAAGATGTAGAGAAAGTATGCACAACACAGACAACAAGTCATATATTTGATATGATAAGTGCAATTGCAAATAAGAAACAACAGCAGGCACTTGATTTATATTATGACTTACTGGAATTAAAAGAACCTCCTATGAGAATACTTTATCTTATAGTAAGGCAGTTTAACGGAATATTACAGGTGAAAGATCTTATGTCAAGGGGGATTTCAGGTAAAGAGATTGCATCAAAGATAGGAGCAGCGCCATTTGTTGTCGGTAAATATCAGGCACAGGCAAAATATTTTGATATGAATACACTACTGGATGCATTGAATGAATGTGCTAAAACTGAAGAAGCAGTTAAGCAGGGAAGGCTTAATGACAGGCTGGGAGTAGAGCTTATTATAATTAAATACAGTAAATAAAAAAGAACCCGGTGCGAGTGGGTGTCAGCACCGGGTTCTTTAAATTATTAAAATTTCTATTAAGCCATTGCGTTAACAGCTTTAGTAATGTGAGATACTTTTCTTGCAGCAGCGTTCTTGTGGAAGATTCCCTTAGAAGCAGCCTTCTCGATCTCAGCTATAGCAACAGGGAGAGCCTCGTTAGCAGCAGCCTTGTCACCAGCAGCAACAGCAGCCTCTACCTTCTTGATATAAGTCTTAACTCTAGACTTAACCGCCTTATTTCTCTCAGCTCTTACCTGACTTGTAATTACTCTCTTCTTAGCAGATTTAATGTTAGCCAATCCGTACACCTCCAAATCATAATTCAATAATAATATCTGTTTCGCATTAAAGCCGGACACGGACGATCTAATGTAAACATACTCACACATTTTATAGTACAAACATCTATATGTCAAGAACTAAATGAAGATTTTGGTATAAAAATTTCGTTTTTCTGCACAATATGTTGGGGAGGTGATGTGAAAAATGGATAATATAGTTGTAAGAACTGACCTTGCAGTAGAAGCAAATGAAGAAGCAATGAATGGAACAGGAAAGCTGCGGGGGATAAGATTAAGAGAAAGCAAAAAATCAAGGATGGGTGTGAAAGTCACAGAATTGCAGGTGACAAATCATTTGGGCGAAGCCGCGATAGGAAGACCCAAAGGAACTTATCTTACTATAGAGGCAGATGATATTACAGGTGGGGACGAAGAATATGCAAAAGAGGTTATATCGACACTGGCAGGCTATATATTTAAACTCTTAAAGCGCATGAATAAAAATGTCAAACCAGAAAAGCTTCTTGTCATAGGGCTTGGAAACAGAAATATAACATCAGATTCATTAGGTCCTGAGGTTGTAGATAACATTAGTATTAATATAAGTGATGGAGAGGAGACAGGAGTATGCACACTTAGTCCGGGAGTTATGGCACAGACAGGTATTGAGACTGCCGGAATTATTAAAGGTGTTGTAAGCCAGATAAAGCCGGATGTATGCATAGCAATAGACGCCCTTGCTGCAAGAAGTGTTAACAGATTAAATAGTACCATACAGCTTTCTGACCAGGGAATTAATCCCGGCTCAGGTGTTGGAAATCACAGAATAGGAATAACAAAAGACAATATAGGTGTTCCGGTGCTTGCAATTGGCGTGCCTACTGTTATAGACGCAGAAGGCATTATTCAGGGAGCAGGAAAAATGTATGTAACCCCGAAGGACATTGATTCAGACATTAGAAATATAAGTATCATAATATCCAAAGCAATTAACCGTGTTGGTGTTCATATTCATGGCTGATGTGAATACAATATAATGGTAATGCAAAGCAAGGAGGATATATGAGTGATAGAAAGTACAGGCCTGTGTATATGTTTATATTCATGGGCTTAATGCTTATGGTAATAATGATGAATTATAGTTTTAATCTAATATATTATATTCAGAACAGAATTTATGAAAATGCAGTTAAGACATTGTTTCCTGTAGAAACATATTTTGAAGACAATTATGATGAAAATGCAGGTTCTGTGTGGGTTGATTCGGAATATATGTTTAGCATGGCTGAGGAGGATAAAAAACCTGCTACACAGACGGATGAGGGGGTCGTGGAGGCAGGTGCTGCAGTCTGCTCCTGGCCTTTACAGGAAAATGCAGCTGGAAATGTTTATAATATTGCAGATTTAAAGAATTATGATTTTCTTATGAAGTTCTATACGGTCACATCCATCACAAGCCTGACAACACAGATAATGCGTCCAGAGGAATTTCTGGCAAAAGACCTGTCATTAGAGAAAAATGCAGATTTACCGCAGATACTTATATTTCACACACATTCACAGGAGGGATTTGTGGATACAGTTGAAGGAGATACATCTACAACAATAGTCGGTGTTGGAGATTATCTCACGGATATACTCACTAATACATATGGTTACAATGTTTATCATGATACAAGTGTGTATGATTATGTTGATGGAAAGCTTGACAGAAGCAAGGCTTATACATATGCAGAAGAAAATGTGGCAAAAATACTGGAAGAAAATCCGTCAATTGAGGTTGTAATAGACCTTCACAGGGATGGGGTTCCGGATACTACAAGACTTGTAACTGAAGAAAATGGTGTAACAATGTCAAAGGTAATGTTTTTTAATGGAATAAGCTACAGCAAGGCAAAAGGAGATATAGGCTATCTTTACAATGCCAACAGGGATGACAATCTGGCAATGAGTCTTCAGATGTATCTTTTAGGAGAAGCGTATTATCCCGGGCTGTTACGGAATATTTATATTAATGCATATCGTTACTGTCTGCATATGAAGGGCAGGTCGATGCTTATAGAAGCAGGAGCACAGACTAATACAAGCACAGAGGTTAAAAATGCGATGATACCGGTGGCAGATATGCTTGACAGATTGTTGAGGGGTGAGAAGGCGTATACACAGTGACGCGAAGCGCATCTTGTTTTTACCTCACATTTTCCCTATAATGGGCGGTGGAGATATCCTGTCGCCCATTCCACCACACACGATAGTGTAAAATGGCATATGAAATTAATGTATGAATGGGGCAAAAACCTATTAAAGCTGCTAAAGGTGATGAAATAGTAGGTAAAGGAGGTAAAATATGAGTAACAACATTTTAGCAGATTTACAGCCACAAGCTGTCTTTAAATATTTTGAACAGATATGTGCAATTCCACATGGTTCTGGTAATGTGAAGCAAATAAGTGATTATCTGTGTGAATTTGCAAAAGAAAGGAATCTGTGGTTTAAGCAGGACGAAAGTTATAATGTAATAATCAAGAAACCTGCCAGTGATAGTGAAAGCAAGGCGGCACCTGTTATTTTGCAGGGACATATTGATATGGTTGCCGTCAAAACGAATGATAAGGTTAAAGATATGGAAAAAGAAGGTCTTGACCTTTATATAGATGATGGCTATGTCAAGGCTGACAGGACAACCTTAGGTGCTGATGATGGAATTGCAGTTGCTTATGCGCTTGCTATATTAGACAGCAAGGATGTGTGTCATCCGCCGATTGAGGCTGTGTTTACGGTAGACGAGGAAATTGGAATGCTTGGCGCTGAGGCAATTAATACTGACTGTCTTGAAAGCAAAATTATGCTTAATATAGATTCTGAGGAGGAGGGAATATTCCTTTCAGGATGTGCAGGAGGAGCAACTTTAAAGGCTTCTTATCCATTGAAAAAATCGGACATCACAGGAACGCAGATGTCTGTTAAAATTAATGGTCTTACAAGCGGACATTCTGGAACAGATATAATATGCCAGAGAGCTAATGCAAATATTCTGATGGGACGTCTTCTTTTTGCTGTTAAAGAATGTGTGAATATTGTAAGCATATCAGGTGGTGAAAAAGATAATTCTATAGCTCCATTTGCTAATGCGGTTATAATGACACAGGAAGCAGATAAGGTTGCAGAGCTTCTTAATAATACTGCAAATGTCTTGAAAGAGGAGTATTCGGTTACTGACCCACAGCTTACCATCAAGGTGAATTGTGAAGGTGAAGGCAGCACTTTGGCATGTGATGATGCGACAACACAGATGCTTATAAATGTGCTTAATTTTATACCTGATGGTGTTGTTAAGATGAGTAATGATATCAGGGGGCTGGTGCAGACGTCACTTAATCTGGGGGTTACAGAGCTGGCTGAGAAAACATTTGCAGCAACTTACTTAATAAGAAGCAGTTCACAGAGTGAAAAAGAATATCTTACTGATAAGGTTGGAAAAATGACGGAATATTTTGGTGGAACTTATGAACTTAAAGGCGTTTATCCAGCATGGGAATTTAAGAAGAATTCTGCAATCAGGGATATGTTATGTGAATCTTATAAGAGGCTTTTTAATAAAGATGCATCTGTGGAAACAATGCATGCAGGTGTTGAATGCGGTATTATGGCTGCAAAGATTGATGGTCTTGACTGTGTATCGTTTGGCCCTGATATAATTGATATCCATACTGTAAAAGAAAAATTGGATATTGCTTCGACACAAAGGACATGGGAGCTTATAACTGACGTTTTAAAACAGTTGGCATGAATAATTGAATAATACTATATATTGTGTTAGTCGTATCTGGTAAAATGAGCTGAAAAAAGCTTTTTTTATACCAGATACGACATTTTTTATACCAAATGCGACATAAACTCAACAGAACATGACAAAACATATAGAATACTATATATATTGTTGACAGAGATTTGCTATTAATATACTATATTACTTGTACAAAACATTTATTAAATTCCGTGCGCAGGGGGATAGGAAACATTTGAAAGGAAAAGGTATATGGAGTATAAGGAATTTGTGGAATATATTAAGATGAATGCAGGGTATATAGCTGGAGAAGGTGGTAATATTACGATTAATCATGTGATTAAGAATAATGGCTGTGAGATGGATGGGCTTGTTATTATGGAGAAGGGGAAAGACATCGCACCAACTATATATCTGGACAGCCTTTATGAATTGTATACGAATGGTGAGAATATTAAGAGTATAATACGACAGATAGAGCTTATATATGAGCAGAATAAGAATAATGTTACATTTGATGTGAATATTCTTAAGCATTTTGATACTATAAAGGACAAGATTGTTTATAAGGTTGTCAATTACAGGAGTAATGAAAAACTGCTCGAACAGGTGCCGCATAAGAGAATACTTGACCTCGCTGTGGTGTTTTACTGTCTGCTTGATAATGAATATGGAAGAAGTGCAACAGCATTAATATATAATAACAATCTGAAAAACTGGAATGTAACTATTGATGATGTGTATAAAGCTGCTTTGAAGAATACACCGGATCTGCTTCACAGTAAGATTAGTTCCATGGCAGCACTTTTTGAAAAATGTGGTGTTAATGTGGATGGAGAGGAAGTTGATTTGAAAGATTATGTTCCGTCTGATATGTATGTGCTTACGAATGAAAGTAAACTGAATGGTGCAGCCTGCATATTATATGAAAATGTATTGTATGATTTTGCACAGAAGCTGGGAGCAGATCTGTATATACTGCCTTCATCAGTGCATGAGGTTATACTTCTTCCTAAGCTTTCGGTGTTTGAGAAAGATGAACTTGTTAATATGGTAAAGGAAGTTAATACAGAAGGGGTTGCAGCAGATGAAGTCCTTTCTGATCATGTGTATGAATATAACAGAACAGAAAGATTGATAACTATGTAGGAACAGAATAATACAAGAATGTACATGATGGGATTCGAACCCACGATCTTCCGCTCCGGAGGCGAACGCTTTATCCAGCTAAGCTACATGTACACAACATATAATAATTTATATGCTTATATACTATACATTATTAAATTAAAACCCGCAACAATTGAATTAATTTTTTTCTTTTGTTAGAATTAATACATCTGTATATTGATTTGAACTTATCAGCAATGAAGATAAGAATTGGAGGAAACATGTCAGAGCGTATTAATAAATATCTCAGTACCCATGGAGTCTGTTCAAGACGTGAAGCTGACAGAATGATACAGGAAGGACGTATCACAATTGATGGAAGAATTGCAGTTATGGGTGAGATGGTAGAAGACAATACAATTATATGTGTTGATGGCAGGAAAGTTGACAACACCACACCACCACAGGTAGTCATAGCTTTTAATAAACCTGTAGGAATTGTATGTACAACAACTGATAAACAGGGAAAGAATAACATAGTAGATTTTATTGGATATAAGGAACGCATATATCCTGTGGGCAGATTAGATAAAGAGTCTGATGGCCTTATACTGCTTACTAATGATGGCGACATGATGGACAGGCTGCTTCGTTCTGTTAATGGTCATGAGAAGGAATATATCGTATCAGTTAATAAACCAATTAATAAAGAATTTATAAAGAGAATGTCAGGAGGAATATATCTTAAGGAACTCGACAGAACTACAAGAAAATGTGTTGTGGAAAAGATATCAGACAAGACATTCAGAATAATTCTTACACAGGGGCTTAACAGGCAGATAAGAAGAATGTGTGCGGAATGTGGATATAGTGTAACTAAACTGACAAGAATAAGGATTATGAATGTGGAATTAGGGGATTTAAAGACTGGTGAGTACAGGGAACTTGACGGTAAAGAGCTTAATACACTTTATGAGCAGATATATAAGCAGATAGAAACAGTCAAAATACAGGCTGATAATTAAGGAGCGGATTATGGATTTATTACAGGAATATTCAGAACTTAAGAAGACGATAGATTATCATATGGACAGATATTACAATCAGGACGAGCCGGAGATAAGCGATTATGAGTATGATAAGCTTATGATAAGGCTTAAAGAGATTGAGAAAGAACATCCGGAATGGGTGACATCTGATTCACCTTCACAGAAGATTGGTGGCACTGTAAAAAGAGAAGCCGGGGTTAAGGTCACACATAATGTACCTATGCTGTCTATTGAAGATGTGTTTTCAGAAGATGCAGTGTGTGCATGGATTGATAAGGTTCATGCCATCCATCCTGACTGCACATTTTCAGTAGAGACAAAAATTGACGGTTTAAGCATGAGCTTAAGATATGTAAAAGAAGCAGATGGGAAGCTGCATTTGCAGTTGGCAGAGACAAGAGGTGATGGTCTTATTGGTGAGGATGTGACAGCTAATGCAAGGGTAGTGGGGGATGTGTTACAGGTTATTGACCTTCCTTATGATTCACTAGAACTTCGTGGCGAAGTGTATATGAGCCATGAAGATTTTGAAAAATATAATGAAGAACAGGAAAGACTTGAGAAAAAAACAGCTGCTAATCCCAGAAATCTTGCGGCCGGAACATTAAGACAGCTTGATACTTCAATTACGAAGAAGCGAGGTCTTAAGATGTTTATCTTTAATGTACAGGACGGACCTGATGAGATTATGGAAAGCCACGGCAGGGGAATGGATATATTAAAGGCAGCAGGTGTACCGGTTGTATATCATAAGATATGTAAGACTAAGGAAGAGGTTGTCAGAGCAATTGACGAGATAGGAAGAATGAGAGAAGAACTTCCATATGACATTGACGGTGCTGTTGTAAAGATTGACCATATCGCATTCAGACAGGAGTTCCCTGCAGGAAGTAAGTATTCAAGCGGTCATATTGCATACAAATATCCACCGGAAGAAAAGGTTATTGTTATGGATGATATTCTTGTAGATGTGGGAAGAACAGGAAAACTTACATTTACAGGGATATTCCATGATCCGGAAACAGGAAAGCCTGCAAGGCTGTGTGGTACAAGTGTATCAAGAGCGACTCTTCATAACCAGGATTATATTACACAGATGAATGTAGGTATTGGTGGGGAATATAAGCTGTTCAAGAGTGGAGAGATTATTCCTAAGCTTAATGGATGTGTAAAGGCACCTGAGCATGTGTTTGAAGCACCAAAGGTATGTCCTGTATGTGGGGAACCTCTTGTACGAGAAGAGGACACAGCAGATATAAGATGTGTTAATCCGTCATGTGCAGCACAGTTGTCAAGAACAGTGGCATATTTTACATCTCTTGACTGCATGAATATCATGGGACTTGGTGAAACTCTTGTTGATGCCCTTATAAAAGAAGGATATATACACAATTATGCTGATATATATACATTGAAAGAACACCGAGATGAACTTATTGAGAAGGGAATCATAGGAAAAGAGAAGAATACTGATAAGCTGCTTGCAGCTATTGAGAAGTCTAAACAGAATACACCAGACAGACTGCTTACTGCACTTGGAATAAGAAATGTCGGCAAGAATACAGCCAAGCAGATTATGAATTATTATGATAATCTTATGGCACTTGCTGATGCAGGTGAAGAAGAATTGCAGAATATTCCTGATATAGGCACAACTACAGCCAAATGTATATATGACTTTTTCCATGATGAAGCTAATATTGAATTAATAGAAAGGTTAAGACAGTCAGGGCTTAATATGAAGATGCCAGAGAAAAAAGAAATATCAGATAAGCTTGCAGGAAAGACGATTGTTGTAACAGGAAGCTTTGATAATTACAGCCGTAAGGATATGGAAGAACTGATTGTTTCTAATGGAGGCAAAGCAACAGGAAGTGTCAGCAAAAAGACTGATTATCTTGTTGCAGGAGAGGCAGCAGGCTCTAAGCTTGATAAGGCTAATTCACTGGGGGTTAAGGTGCTTACGATTGATGAATTTATGGAAATGATAAAGTAGAGAAATAACAGGTTGATAATGTTATATATGTCTAATATAATATTAATAGAAAACAATTTGTTAAAGAAAGATATGGAGGTGATTATGTATGGCAACTTCAAGCATTACCAAGAATTTTGTGGTTTCAGGTAAGAAACAGGTTGAACAATTCGCTGATGCGATTGAAATGTCATATAAAGAATCTCTTTCAGAATCAAGTCCATCTTCTTGCAGATACAGAGAAATACATGAAACAGATGAAGTATACAGAGTAATGGAGAAGTGGAAAAAATTATATGGAGGATGATTTTTTAGTATTAAATATCAGAGAATATATAAAAATGGGAAAAGCTGGAGAAGACATGCTCAGGCAGGTTTTCTCCAGTTTTAAATGTGAGAAAAATCTTGATGTTGAAAGTTTTCTTACAGAACAATCTATAGATTTTACAAAGAAAAACCAGTCGGTTACATATATTGTGATTTCGCCAGACAAGAATAATATAGTTGGGTATTTTACAATAACAATTAAACCAATTACCGTTAATACAGATGAATTTAGTAATACAGTAAGAAGAAAAATTGCAAGGGTAAGTGAACAGAACTCTGATAATGGAAAATATTCGTTGTCAGCATATTTGATAGCACAGTTAGGGAAAAATTATGATGATAGTATTGGAAATACAATTTCGGGAGACAATTTGCTTTCAATTGCGCTTGGAAAAGTAAAAGAACTACAATATATGGCTGGTGGGATGGTTGTTTTTCTAGAATCTGAAAATAAGGATAGATTATTAGATTTTTATGAAAAGCAGAATGGTTTTAAAAGGTTTGACACCAAAGTTACAAAAAAATATAAAGAAAACTCACATACTTTGGTTCAGTTATTAAAGGTGATATGATATAATCAGACAACAATGATAACAGAAAGAAGGAACAATAATGCCAATTAAGATTCAGAGTGATTTACCAGCTAAAGCAGAATTGGAAGAAGAGAATATATTCGTCATGGACGAAAACAGAGCTATTTCACAGAATATAAGACCTTTGGAGATAATAGTTCTTAATCTTATGCCTATAAAGCAGGACACAGAATTACAGCTTTTAAGAGGGTTATCTAATACACCTTTACAGATAGATGTTACATTTTTACAGATGTCATCACATGTTTCAAAGAATACATCAGCTTCACATATTAAGAAGTTTTATCAGACTTTTGAAGAGATTAAGAACAATAATTATGATGGAATGATTATTACAGGTGCACCTGTTGAGAAGCTTGAATTTGAAGAGGTTAATTACTGGGATGAACTTATAACAGTAATGGAGTGGTCTAAGAAGCATGTTACATCAACAATTCATATATGCTGGGGTGCGCAGGCAGGATTGTATTACCATTATGGCATTAAGAAGGAATTACTTCCGAAGAAGCTGTCAGGTGTGTACAAGCACAGGGTTATGAATAGAAAAGAGCCTTTAGTAAGAGGCTTTGATGATGTATTCATGGCACCACATTCAAGATATACACAGGCAAGCAGACAGCAGATTCTTGACAATCCAAGACTTAAAGTACTTGCTGATTCAGATGAAGCAGGAATATATATTGTTCTTGGTGATGGCGGGAAAGAGATTTTTGTTATGGGACACCCTGAATATGACAGATTAACTCTTGATCAGGAATATAAGCGTGATATTGACAAAGGAATTGAGCCTGACCTTCCGGTAAATTATTATCCTGATGACGACTGCAACAGAAAGCCATTGCTTTCATGGAGAAGCCACGCCAACAACCTCTATACGAACTGGTTGAATTATTATGTATACCAGATAACTCCTTATGACCTTAATGAAAGTTATGATAATTACTGTATTTAAGGGAGCTGTAGAATTATTGAAATAAATGGTGTGTATATTTTTGCTCAAAAGAATATATTGTTGATTAGCATAGTTATTATTGAGGTCGGAAATGGTTCCTGACACACTCCTCGGAGTACCTGAGATGATGGATACACCGCCCATCCAATAATAATTATGCTTTTTTATTTATAAGATAGCTGTAATGGGTTTATACAGGAGAACACAATGTCAAAAGAACAAGCACTAGAAGAATTATTAAAAATGATAAAAGAGGGAAATATTACAGATTACGATGCAGAATTAGCTTCATACCGGGATGAAAAGTATGGTTATAAAGATATAGATGAGAATACACAGAGGGTTAATAATAAAGAATAATCAATACATAATGGACTCGTGCTATACATCCCACCCTTTAAAAATCCCCAATCCCATGTTATAATCATTAATCATCAGAAAACGGAGATAAGAACATGAGCGTAGTAACAGAAAAGTCAAAGTGCAGAATTCTTAAATTAGCATCAATGCTTGCGGTAACGATGGGAATTATAATGGCATTTTATGCATTTTATATTATGTCAGAGCTATATTCATTTTCAGCAACAGAGCAGGGAAAGGCATTATATATGGTTGTCAAGCTGCTGAATATAGCATTTATAGCAGTTATTGTGGAAGGAGTTTACTTTGCAATTGCTGGATTTTATGGAATGACAAACATAGGTGCTGTTGATGCAGTTAATAAAATCAAAGTTTATGGAATTGTTATGACTATAGCAGGAGTTGTTGATTTAATAATAGTATTTGTGGTATCTAAGTATTCAATAACTGGTAACATGCTGATTCTTATATGCCTTCCGGTTGTAATAGGAATTATGTATTTAGGTGGCGCATTTTATAATGAGAAGCTTATAAAGAATAATAATGGTGTGGAAGGTGATGGCAATGATTGATCCGAATGGAATAATGCCACTTAATTTCTTCAAATACAAGGGTGTGTATACAGGACAGCACAATGGAATGAGATATATGCTTAAGCAGACAGGAGAAAAGCCTGATTTAAAGCTTTCTGCGTGCGTGTGGCGCGGGCCATATGCTTCATGTGCTGTTAAGGAAGAAGATAAGACAACAGAGATATTTGAACTGACAGAAGATGGTCGTCTTGCTGCCGTGGAATGGATAAGGCAGCAGTACGAATCCAGACTTGACTATTGGGAAGCGGCACCGTCTATAAAGGACGCTGTTCCGATTGTTCATGAATAAAGAGAATAATATATACAATGCAGCATATGGCGGCACCGGTAAGCAGGAGAGTGTATTCTTCTGCTTCTTTTATTATAAGACCAAATACAATGCGGCATATAATTCTTGATGAAAATATAGATATGACCGCAATACATAATGGCACAATTATACTGCCAAACGGGTCTGGCTGGATGTTCAACTTCTTGTATATATTAAAAATGTAAAGCAGACTCATGCATATGTTGCTAATAAGAACACCATACAGATAACCGGTTATGCCAAGCTTTGGAATAAGCAGAAATACACAGGCAAGCCGGATGATAATTCCGGTTATATTAATTATGAATGTAAGGGCGGTATGTCCCATGCCATTAGTCACGCTTGTAAGGCTGATTTTTAAGTAGAGGAAAGGACACAGCCATGAAAGAATACAAGTGTATATGTATACAGAGTCTTCGTGGAACATCATTGCACCTAGGCGCGCACCATAGTTAATGAATAAAAATATGCTTATAATGCCGAGACTCAAACACATGGAAACTGTTCTTTTTACTGTCACAGCAAGATGGTCAGACAGGACATTTGAACTTTCATCAGATACCTTTGGAAGAAGCATAAGTGCAAATGAATTAGCTGCCGTACATGGAAAAAGCACAAGTGGAAGAGCCATTCCTGTAAGTATACCAAACTGGCTTATTGCATCATCTTTTGACAGTCCATGCATGCACAGGATTGCGGGAATAAGAATTGCTTCTGCCCCTTCAAGCAGATGCAGAACAGTCTGATTGGCGTTAATTGGAAATGCATATTTAACAATATATCTGTATTCACGGAGTGAACAGGAGAGCTTCTGCGTCATGCTTTTATTATGAATGGAACGGAAAAACAGCGGGATAGCACAGTATGTGGCAGCTGCAAATTCACCGAATATATTACCGGTAACTGCGTCAGCAATTGATATTGTTGATACATTTTTTATGCGCACATAAAGTATAATAGTGCCAATACGCACAAGCTGTTCGACAAGCTGCGAGGAGGCTGGCAGAAAAGATTCCTTCTGGCTGTAATAGTAATTAGACAAGCAGTTATGTATGCACATGAATGGCAGAGAGATTGCAGTTATACGGATTATTCCCTCACAGCGGCTTTCCATAAATATATGGTTTGCAATGAAATCGCTGAATATAAGAAATAAAAGCATAACGGCAATTGAAAGAGAAATAGTAATCTTTAATACGCAGAAAAGCCATTTCAGAGATGGAGATGATGCTGAATATTTTGAAACAGCTACAGAAAATCCACTGCAGCATACTGCAAATGCAAGCGCAATAAGAGGTATGCACATCTGGAATAGTCCGACTCCTGCAGCACCTGTATAATTAGTGAGAAGTATCCGAAAATAAAATCCGAGCAGTTTTGATAGAACGCCGGCAATTGTAAGTATTATGGCGGATTTGAATATGCCACCTTTTAAGGATAATTTATTATTCATAGCAGATACCGCAGATAGACTTATTAACAATATATGCCCTGCCTGAATACAATATTATAAGGAATTACAGGGCGGAAATATAATGATATATATGGACAATGCGGCGACAACTGCTGTCAGAAAAGAAGTGGCTGAAGCAATGCTTCCATATCTTTTGGGAGATTATGGAAACCCGTCAGGTGTGTACAGGTTGTCTGAAAAAGCTAAAAATGTTGTTGAGGAATCAAGAGATATTATTGCAGATATAATAAATGCTGACAGAAATGAAATATTTTTCACCTCTGGTGGAACGGAAGGGGATAACTGGGCAGTTAAAGCAGAGAGCCTGAAAAGAAAACAGGGACATATAATAGTAAGTTCAATAGAACATCATGCTGTGACAGAATCGGCACTGTGGCTTAAGGATTATGGGATAGATGTCACATTTGCACCAGTTGATGAGCAGGGAATTGTTAAGCTGGAACAGTTAGAAAAAATGATTAGAAATGATACATTTTTAGTGTCAGTTATGCTTGCTAATAATGAAATTGGAACTATCCAGCCTATAGAAAATGTATGTGAAATTGCGCATGAGTATGGTGCAAAGGTTCATTCTGATGCAGTGGCGGCATTTGGACATATTGATGTTGATGTGAAAAAGCTGGGCGTGGATTTCTTAAATGTAAGCGGACATAAGATATGCGGACCAAAGGGCGTAGGATTTCTGTATGTCAGGGGCGGAAAGCCAGAACGGTTCATGCATGGAGGCGGACAGGAGAACGGACTTAGGGCAGGCACTGAAAATGTAGCTGGGATTGCAGGACTTGCGACGGCGGCAAGAATTGCTTATGAAACACTTTCTGACAGGGCAAGGCAGGAAAAGAAAATCAGCGACTATATGATTAAGAGAATACTAAGAGAAATTCCTTATTCAAGACTTAATGGAAGCAGGGAAATCCGTGTTACGGGCAATATGAATTTCAGTTTTCAGTATGTTAATGGCGGAATGCTGGTTGTAATGCTTAACAAACAGGGAATATGCGCATCTGCAGGTTCAGCGTGTACATCTAATTCAGGAAAACCTTCACATGTCCTTCTTGCGCTTGGACTTGATGAAAAAATAGCGGAGGGTTCACTTAGGCTGACAATTAACCATACAATTACACATAGGGAAGCTGATTATGTGGTTGAGTGTATTAAGAAAGATGTTGCCAGACTGCGGGAATTGGCTTAAAATTATTATATCAGACAGTTACGGAGGTTAAAATAATATGTGGTACGAAGAAGCAGTGTTTTATCAGGTGTTTCCACTTGGATTTTGTGATGGATTAAGAGACAATGACGGGGTGATGAACAGATGCATATCAGAATTTGCAGACTGGATACCGCATTTGCAGAAGTTAGGAACTGATGCGGTGTATTTTTCTCCAATTTTTGAGAGCGATTATCATGGCTATGATACAAGGGATTACCGTATGATAGATAAAAGAATAGGAACTAATAAGAATTTTGCAGAGCTTGTGTCAAAGCTGCATGAGGCAGGAATAAAGGTAGTCATTGACGGTGTGTTTAATCATGTCGGAAGGGGATTCTTTGCATTTAAGGATGTATGTGAGAAAAAATGGGATTCTGCCTATAAGGACTGGTTTAACATCAGCTTTGATGGCAATTCACCATATAATGACGGCTTCTGGTATGAGGGCTGGGAAGGATATTACAATCTTGTGAAACTCAATCTGAATAATCCGGATGTGGTTAATTATCTTATTGAGTCAGTGCGCGGATGGGTTAATGAATTCGATATTGATGGAATAAGACTTGACGTTGCGTACTGTCTTAACAGGGATTTTATGAAGCGTTTAAGATACGAAACAGACCGGATGAAGCAGGAGTTCTTCCTTGTAGGAGAAATGCTTCACGGTGATTACAACACAATAGTCAATGATGAGTGCCTGCACAGTGCAACTAATTATGAGTGTTATAAGGGACTGTACTCAAGCTTTAATTCAATGAATATGTTCGAGATTGCACACAGCATTGAAAGACAGTTTGGGAAAGAGCCATGGTGTCTCTATACAGGAAAACATCTGCTTACATTTGTTGATAACCATGATGTTTCAAGGATTGCCAGCACGCTTACCAATAAAGCACACCTGCCGCTTATATATGCGCTGATGTTCGGCATGCCGGGAATTCCATGCATATATTATGGAAGTGAATGGGGATGTGAGGCAGTTAAGGGCAGCGGCAATGACAATATCCTGCGTCCTTCATTTGACAAGCCGGAATACAATGAGCTGACTTATACAATAAGTTCATTAGGACAAATGTATCATAACAGCAGGGCATTAAGCTATGGTGATTATACCAAGAAAGTACTCACCAACAGACAATATGTATTCAAAAGGGAAGCTGATGGAGAAAAAGTGCTTGTTGCAATTAATGCAGATGAGAATGAGTACACAGCGTACTTTGATACAGAATGTGCAGATGCACTTAATCTTATAACAGGTAAGAAGGAAGATTTATCTGGAAAAATAGTTCTTCCACCTTACAGCTTCAGATTTTACAGATGTATGTAGAAGGTGCAGATAAGATACATGTATATAAAATAAGCCTGAGCTCATCATAATCTGATGAACTCAGGCTTTCTTTCATTAAATATTGTGTAGTAATTAAATCCTGCGTTTTTAAGCATATCAGCCACGACATCAAATCTGTAAGCAAAAAACTTAACTTCGTGTGCATCAGAACCTACAGTGATTATCTCTCCTCCGAGGTCGTGATACATTTTAACAATATCAAGGCAAGGATTAGGTTCAGGCATTCCGTATTTAAGACCGGCAGTGTTGATTTCAATTCCTTTTCCTTGCTCAATGATTGTTTTAAGAATTATGCAGATTAAATCGTTAAAATCGTGCCAGTTATATGTGTAAGAATTGGCAGGTATATATCTTGCAATATAATCAAGATGACCATACACATCAAAGTTGTGACAACAGCCAAGATTATCAAGAATACTTTCGTAATAAGTTAAAACAGTATCCTTTGCAGAACGTTTCTCCCAAAACTCAGGGTAGTAGGGATCTTCTCCATATACAAGATGTGACGAGCCTATTATGAAATCAAGCTGCTTTTCAGAATCATAAGCATTAACTCTGTCAGCGACGCTTCTCATAAGTCCCTGTTCAACACCTATGTGAATATTGATTTTATCATTGTATGATTCTTTCAGATTCTGGAAATACTTAATGTATTCCGGAAAATCAAGGTTAAACATGACTTTTCCATCTTCTAAAGGAGCATCAAAGTCATTATGGTCGGTAAAACAGATGTGCTTAAATCCCAGTGAAATAGCATTGTTAACAACATTTACAGGGTTCTCCTCTGAATCAGAAGAGAACATAGTATGTATATGTGAATCTGATAACAGCATATTAATGTCCTCCATCAAATATTAGTCATATGCTTAAATGTCAATATACATTATACATAAACATAATTAATCCGCAATTGATATTTTTGATGTTTATGTAGAACATGTAAACTAATGTAAAATATAGGTAATTTTTCCTTGAAAATGATTATTAGTATTGATATTATTAAAAAGACAGCGTATAAATTCTGATTATGTGAATGCGCATAGATGTAGAAGTACCAACTACGCTGTCCGACCTTGACTTTTATGCGCAGATAGGAGCTTTCGTGAGTTTTGAATTGATACACATTGTGATTATTCTTCTCGGAGGAATAGCGCTTTTCCTTTTTGGAATGCAGCTTATGGGAGATGGATTAAAGAAAGTGGCTGGAGGAAAACTGGAAGTTATTCTGTATAGATTAAGTAATACACCTCTTAAGGGAGTACTGCTTGGTACAGGTGTTACGGCAATTATCCAGTCATCGTCGGCAACTTCTGTTATGGTTGTTGGTTTTGTTAATGCCGGTATGATTAAAATGAAACAGGCTATCGGTATTATTATGGGAGCAATTATAGGTACATCTGTTACTGGATGGGTATTATGTCTTTCTGATATCAGTGGTGGTGCCGGATGGGTAGACTTACTTTCAACAGAGGTTCTTGCTGCTGTTATTGGTGTTATCGGAATCATGTTTAGGATGTTCTGTAAGAACCCTACAAAAAAGCATATAGGTGATATTATGATAGGTTTCTGTATCCTTATGGTAGGAATGCAGAACATGAGTGCAGCAGTTGCACCATTAAGATCTGAGCCGGCATTTATTGATATGCTTACCAAGTTTTCTAATCCATTTATAGGAATACTTATAGGACTTTTGGTTACTGCCGTTTTGCAGAGTGCATCTGCTACAGTTGGTATTCTTCAGGCTTTATCAGTTACAGGAGCTATTTCATTTTCAGTAGCACTGCCTATTATAATGGGTATTGCTGTCGGAGCTGCCATGCCTGTTATCATTTCTTCATTTGGTGCGACTACAGATGGTAAGAGAACAGCATTTGTATATCTTCTTGTTGATGCACTTGGTGCTTTAATATGGGCAGTAGTATTTTATAGTATTAATCATTTTGTGCATTTTTCATTTATGGACAGAACGATGACAACTGTTTCGATAGCATTTGTGAACTCATTATTCAGAGTTGCAACAGTTGCTGTACTGTTTCCATTCATCAGATTCCTTGAAAAGATGGTATGTGCAATTTTCAAGGAGGTTGTTGATGAGGAAGATAAAGATATTGTTGAAATCAGTGTACTTGATGACAGATTTATTGCTCATCCTACAGTTGCTATTGAACAGGCTAAGACAGTTCTTTGTTCAATGGCACATATGGCACAGAAAAATCTTATTCGTTCCATGGAACTACTGGATACATTTTCACAGGAAAAATATGACAAGATTCAGAGAAGAGAAGATAAGGTTGACAGATATGAAGATAAGCTTGGAACTTATCTTGTAAAGATTACACAGCAGGAGCTTACTTCTGGACAGAACAAGGAGGTCTCAAAGCTTCTCCATACAATTTCTGATTTTGAGAGAATAAGTGACCATGCTGTTAACATATCACAGGCAGCAGCAGAACTGTTTAATGAAAAGCTTAGGTTTTCTGATTGTGCTGTTGAAGATGTTGAACTGATGTCATTAATTATGAAAGAAATAGTTGGAAATGTAATAGATGCATTTGAACAGAACAAGGTAGAATATGCCTATAAGACAGAGCCGTTAGAAGAACTCGTTGACATATATTGTGATGAAATGAAGATGAATCATGTCAAGCGTGTCCAGAAAGGTGAATGTACACTTCATCAGGGCTTTATATTTAATGATCTGCTTACAGATTTCGAGAGAATTGCTGACCATTGTTCTAACGTGGCAGTTGCGATTATTGAGCTTGAGTTAAATGTGTTTGATACACATGAGTATCTTATTAATCTCAAGAAGGATAACGGAACTAATTTTGATAAATATTTTGAGGAATACAAAGAAATGTTTCCTTTAAGTCAGTATTAAGCGGGGATTAGTGTTAAGTAGATAATATTGGATACAGAATTTGTTAAAATTTCGTCAAAATGACTAATTGATAATGAGTTATTATTGAAAAAAGTGCAAAAATGTAAAAAATGGGAAGAAAGCCTTGATATTTTGCTTCTTCTTATGTAAAATACACGGTAGTTGAAATTTTAACAAACTATGTTATAAAAATTCATTTTAGGAGGAATTGTTTTTATGTCAGTAAAAGTTGCAATCAATGGTTTTGGTCGTATCGGTAGACTTGCATTCAGACAGATGTTTGGTGCAGAAGGATATGAGGTAGTTGCTATTAACGATTTAACAAGCCCTAAGATGCTTGCTCATCTTTTAAAGTATGACTCATCACAGGGAAGATATGTTAACTTCGGTGAGGAAGATCAGGTAACAGCTGATGATGAGGCTGGTACAATCACAGTTAAAGGCAAGACTATCAAGATTTACAAAGAGCCAGATGCTAATAACTGCCCATGGGGAGAGATTGGTGTTGATGTAGTTCTTGAGTGTTCAGGATTCTATACATCTAAGGCTAAGGCACAGGCTCATATTAATGCAGGTGCTAAGAAGGTAGTTATCTCAGCTCCAGCTGGAAACGACCTTAAGACTATCGTTTACAATGTAAACCATGAGACACTTACAGCAGATGATCAGATTATCTCAGCTGCTTCTTGTACAACAAACTGCTTAGCTCCTATGGCTAAGGCTCTTAACGATTGTGCAACAATTGAGTCAGGTATTATGTGTACAATTCATGCTTACACAGGTGACCAGATGATCCTTGACGGACCACAGAGAAAGGGTGACTTAAGAAGATCTAGAGCAGGTGCTTGCAACATCGTTCCTAACTCAACAGGTGCTGCTAAGGCTATTGGTCTTGTTATCCCAGAACTTAATGGAAAGCTTATTGGAGCTGCTCAGAGAGTTCCAACACCTACAGGTTCTACAACAATCCTTAATGCTGTAGTTGCTAAGAAGGTTACAGTTGATGAAGTTAATGCTGCTATGAAGGCTGCTGCAACAGAGTCATTCGGTTACAATACAGAGCAGATTGTATCTAGCGATATCGTTGGTATGAGATTTGGTTCATTATTTGATGCTACTCAGACAATGGTTAATGAACTTCCAAACGGTGGATGCCAGGTTCAGGTTGTTTCTTGGTATGATAATGAGAACTCATACACAAGCCAGATGGTTAGAACAATTAAGTACTTCGCTGAATTAAACTAATCATTTAGATTGTTTTTGCCGGAGAATGGTATGACTATTCTCCGGTTTTTTATAAAGCTGTATATGTAGCTATTTTATGTATTATATGGAGGATATTAATATGCTTAATAAAAAGTCTATTGATGATATCAATGTAAAGGGCAAAAGAGTATTATGCAGATGTGATTTTAATGTACCATTAGATGGAAGCAGAATTACAGATGAAACAAGACTTGTAGCTGCTCTTCCAACAATCAAGAAGCTTATTGCTGATGGAGGAAAAGTTATTCTTTGTTCACATCTTGGAAAGCCAAAGGGACCAGATGCTGCATTTTCTCTTGCACCAGTTGCAAAGAGACTTTCAGAACTTCTTGGTCAGGAAGTTAAGTTTGCAGCAGATGATACTGTTGTAGGCGATAATGCAAGAGCAGCTGTTGCTGCAATGAATGATGGAGATGTTATTCTTCTTGAAAATACAAGATTCAGACCAGAAGAGACTAAGAACGGTGAAGCATTTTCTAAGGATTTAGCTTCTATTGCAGATGTATTTGTTAATGATGCATTTGGTACAGCTCACAGAGCGCATTGTTCTAACGTAGGTGTTACACAGTATGTTGATACAGCTGTTGTTGGATACCTTATGCAGAAGGAAATTGATTTCCTTGGAAATGCAGTTAATAATCCTGTAAGACCTTTCGTTGCAATTCTTGGAGGTTCAAAGGTTTCTTCTAAGATTTCAGTTATCAATAATCTTCTTGATAAGGTTGACACACTTATTATCGGTGGTGGTATGTCTTATACATTCCAGAAAGCACATGGTGGTAATGTAGGTCAGTCATTAGTAGAGGATGATTATCTTGATTATGCTAAGGATATGATGAAGAAGGCTGAAGAAAAGGGTGTTAAAATGCTTATTCCTATCGATACAGTTGTAGCTAAGGAATTCAGCAATGATTCTCCTTCACATGTTGTAGAAGCAGGACATCAGGCAGATGATGACATGGGTATGGATATTGGACCTAAGACATGTGAGCTTTACAAGGAAGCTTTAAAGGATGCCAAGACTGTAGTATGGAATGGACCAATGGGAGTGTTTGAATTCCCTAATTTCGCAGCAGGAACAATTGCTGTTGCAGAAGAACTTGCACAGCTTAAAGATGCTACAACAATCATCGGTGGTGGTGATTCAGCAGCTGCTGTTAACAACTTAGGATTCGGAGATAAGATGACACACATCTCTACAGGTGGTGGAGCATCTCTTGAATTCCTTGAAGGTAAAGAACTTCCAGGTGTAGTTGCAGCTAACGATAAGTAATTGATTTTACTGACATAGTTATATAATAATATTTTAATCCAGACCTTATTTTTGTTAAGTGGGGTCTGGATTTTTTGTTATTTATTTCACAAACTATACTTGAAATATGTACCAAAGTATGCTATTATTTGTTTTACTAGGATAGTTATATCGGAATAATTTAATAGGATTGTCCATATATATGTTATTATGGATAATTTCCTGTGGGGAGGCGTAGAATGAGAAGAAAAGTAATAGCAGGCAATTGGAAGATGAATATGACACCAAGCCAGGCAGTTAAGCTCGTTACTGAATTGAGACCGAATGTTAATAATCCGGATGTTGATGTTGTGTTCTGTGTACCATCCATTGACATTGTACCTGTGGTGGAGGCAGTGAAGGGATCTAATATACATATTGGTGCAGAGAATGTATATTATCAGGAGAAAGGAGCATTTACCGGTGAGTTATCGCCTGAGATGCTTGTTGATGCCGGGGTAAGCCATGTTATAATAGGACATTCAGAAAGAAGAATGTACTTTAATGAAAGTAATACAGTGCTTAATCTCAAGATGCATAAGGTACTTGAACATGGAATTATCCCAATTCTTTGTTGTGGAGAGACACTTGAACAGAGAGAAAAAGGGATTACACTTGATTTCGTTAAAGAACAGATAGTAGAAGCATATGTTGGTGTTACTAAAGAGCAGGTGCTTCATACAATAGTTGCTTATGAGCCAATCTGGGCTATTGGAACAGGAAAGGTTGCAACTACAGCGCAGGCACAGGAAGTATGCGGATTTATAAGAACTGTATTCGAAGAGTTATATGATAAAGAAACAGCGGATCAGATAAGGATTCTTTATGGAGGAAGTGTTAATGCTTCTAATGCAGCAGAGCTTTTTGCCCAGCCTGATATTGATGGTGGACTGGTAGGAGGTGCAAGTCTCAAGCCGGATTTTGCGGATATAGTTAATTATAATAAGTAAATAAGCATGAAAAGACCTTGTTTTGATGATAATATTCAAGACAAGGTCTTTGATTTTTTTTACAAATGTGCTATCATGCTATAGGCAATTAATTAGAATACATTTAAAGGAGAATCACATTATGAGTAAAAAACCAGTAGTTTTAATGGTACTTGATGGTTATGGTTTAAATGATAGAACAGAGGGTAATGCTATTGCTATGGCTAACACTCCTGTTATGGATAAGCTTATGAAGGAATGCCCGTTCCAGAAGGGATATGCTTCAGGACTTGCTGTAGGTCTTCCAGACGGACAGATGGGTAATTCAGAAGTTGGTCATATGAATATTGGTGCTGGTAGAATTATTTATCAGGATCTTACAAGAATTACTAAGGATATTGAAGATGGTACATTCTTTAAGAACGAAGAATTACTTGAGGCAATGGAGAACTGCAAGAAGAATGATTCGGATCTTCATCTTTTCGGACTTTTATCAGATGGTGGTGTTCACAGTCATTTAAGTCATGTATATGGACTTTTAGAGATGGCAAAGCAGCAGGGAGTGTCTAAGGTATATGTTCATGCGTTCCTTGACGGAAGAGATACACCTCCAGCTTCAGCTAAGGGATTTGTTGAGACACTTGAGAATAAGATGGCAGAAATCGGAGTTGGTAAGGTTGCATCTTTATCAGGCCGTTATTATGCAATGGACAGAGATAATAACTGGGACAGAGTAGAAAAGGCTTATGATTCACTTGTAACAGGTGATGGGATTAAGGCCGAGTCAGCTACACAGGCACTTCAGGAGTCATATGATAATGGTAAGACAGATGAATTCGTTGAGCCAACAGTTATCTGTAAAGATGGTCAGCCACTTTCATTAGTTAAGGCTAATGATTCTGTTATATTCTTTAACTTCCGTCCAGACCGTGCAAGAGAGATGACAAGGGCATTCTGCGATGATAAGTTTACAGGATTTGAAAGAAAGACAGGATTTATTCCATTAACATTTGTCTGCTTCAAGGATTATGATGAATCAATCCCTAACAAGAAGGTTGCATTCAAGAAAGAGATTATTAAGAACACATTTGGTGAATTCCTCGCTAATCATGGAAAGAAGCAGTTAAGACTTGCTGAGACAGAGAAATATGCACATGTTACATTCTTCTTTAATGGCGGTGTTGAAGATCCTAATGTTGATGAGTTCAGATTACTCGTTAACTCACCTAAGGATGTAGCAACATATGACTTAAAGCCAGAGATGAGTGCTCCGGAAGTAGGTATGGACTTAGTTGAGGCTATAAAGTCTGACAAATATGATGTTATTATTATCAACTTCGCTAATCCTGATATGGTTGGACATACAGGCGTTATTCCAGCTGCAATCAAGGCTGTAGAGAAGGTTGATGAGCTTGTTGGAAAGGCTGTAGATGCAGTAAAGGATGTTGACGGAGTTCTCTTCATCTGCGCAGACCACGGAAATGCTGAGAAGATGATTGATTACGAAACAGGAGCTCCACATACAGCACATACAACTAACCCTGTTCCATTCATTCTTGTTAATTATGATGAGAATTATACACTTCGTGAGGGTGGAAGATTATGTGATATCGCTCCTACACTTATAGAAATTATGGGACTTGAGAAACCGGTTGAGATGACAGGTGAGTCTCTTCTTGTGAAGAAGAATTAATCAAAGGGTTGAAATTAATTTGTTGATTTTTCTTGCACAAAATGTTTATTTGTGATAGAATGACCTATGTTGCCGTATTGGCATAATTATGTAATAAAAAGCGCATGATGCGCAGGAATGAGGATGGTATGAATAAGATAATTCCATTGTTTCATATGTCTGTCGGAGATGTATTAAGAATTGGTTTAATGGGAGTATTTGTAGTAATTTGTATAGCTTTAGCAATAATAATTCTTATGCAGGAAAGTAAGCAGAACGGATTGTCAGGAACAATTAGTGGTGCTGCTGATTCATACTGGGGTAAGAACAAGGGCCGTTCAATGGAAGGCAAGCTTGTTAAGATAACCAAGATTCTTGTAATTCTTTTTGTTGTTATAGCAGTTATACTTAATTTTAATTTCTAAATTACGGACACTCTTAAGAAACGGATAATTTCTTAAGAGTGTTTTTGCTTTTACGGGCAATCTGGTGTAGTCCGGATATTTTAATGGTAAGAAAGGGATATAAGGGATATGGAGAAGGATATATTTAAACAGCGAAGACAGATGCTTGCTGATATAATTCTTAATAATGAACTGTATGTTCCGATGAAAGCTAAAGAAATCGCTATGCTTCTCGATATTCCGAAAGCTAAGCGTTCAGAGCTTATGGAAGTGCTTGACAGTCTTGTCGCAGATGGAACAATAGGTGTATCAAAGAAGGGTAAGTATATGAAGCCTGAAAATGTAGCACTTGTTGGAACATTTGAAAGCACAAGCAGAGGATTTGGCTTTGTAGTAATACCTGACAGGGAAGATGATATATTTGTCAAGGCTAATGACACGATGAATGCTTTCTATCATGATAAAGTCAAGGTTGTGATAACTACTGAGAAGAATGGCGGTAAGAGGGCTGAAGGTAAGATTGTTGCTATCGTTGAGCATGAGGTTAAGGAAGTTGTCGGAACATTCCAGAAGAACAGAACGTATGGTTTTGTTATTCCTGATAATGCAAAGATTAACTGTGATATATTTATACCGCAGGAATTCATGAATGGAGCGGTTGAAGGTTCTAAGGTAGTTGCTTCTATAAGTGATTACGGCAGCCAGAGTAAGAATCCACAGGGGAAGGTCACAGAAGTATTTGGACATATAGATGACCCGGGTGTGGACATAATGTCTATTATCAAGGCATATGATTTACCAGTGGAGTTTCCTGAATCAGTTAAGAAGGCAATTAATGATATTCCTGATGTTGTCAGTGAAAAGGATAAGGCTGGACGAGTTGATTTAAGAAATGTTCAGATGGTTACTATAGATGGTGAGGATGCGAAGGATTTAGATGATGCAGTATCTATCTCGAAAGAAGGACCTGTATATCATCTAGGTGTCCACATTGCGGATGTAAGCCATTATGTTACAGAGGGAAGCACGCTGGATAAAGAGGCACTTAAACGAGGTACGAGTGTTTACCTTGTAGACCGTGTTATTCCAATGATACCGCATAAGTTATCTAATGGGATATGTTCACTTAATCAGGGAGAAGACAGACTGGCACTCAGCTGCCTTATGGATATTGACGAAAAGGGAAATATTGTTGGACATAGAATATGTGAAACTGTTATTAATGTAGACAGAAGAATGAGCTATACAAGCGTAAAAAAGATTCTTGTAGATAATGATACTAATGAAATTATGAAGTATAAAGAGCTTGTTCCAATGTTTCATATGATGGAAGAGGCTGCGGAGCTTCTTAGAAAGAAGAGATTTGCAAGAGGTTCGGTTGATTTTGATTTCCCTGAAAGTAAGATTATACTTGATGAGAATGGTCACCCAACTGATATTAAGCCATATGACAGAAATGTAGCAACTAAGATTATTGAGGATTTTATGCTTGCTGCTAATGAAACTGTTGCAGAGGATTATTTCTGGCAGGATATGCCATTTCTATATAGAACTCATGAGAATCCTGATCCTGAAAAAATGCGTAAGTTAGCCACATTTATTAATAACTTTGGTTATACATTAAGACTTACTGATGATTTAAGACCTAAGGAGATTCAGAAGCTTCTTTCTGAGATAGAGGGTTCTGATGCTGAGAATCTTATAAGCAGACTGACACTCCGCTCTATGAAGAAAGCTAAGTATACTACTGAATGTGTAGGACATTTTGGACTCGCTGCCAAGTATTACTGTCATTTCACATCGCCTATCAGAAGATATCCTGATCTCCAGATTCACAGAATTATCAAGGAGAATCTTCACGGAGGTTTAAGTCCTAAGAGAGCTGACCATTATGATGCAATATTACCGGATGTTGCTGTCCAGACAAGTGCGATGGAGCGGCGTGCGGCAGATGCTGAAAGAGATACAGACAAGCTTAAAATGGCTGAGTATATGGAACAGTTTGTTGGAGAAACATTTGATGGAGTTGTTTCGGGTGTTACCGCGTGGGGCGTATATGTTGAACTTCCAAACACTATCGAGGGCATGGTTTCTATCAATAATATGAAGGGATTCTATACATTTGACGAGGAACACTATGAGATGGTAGGAGAACTCGGAAACAGAAGCTACAAGCTTGGACAGAAGGTTAAGGTAGTTGTCATAGGTACCGATAAGATATTAAGAACAATTGATTTTGCATTTGCATAGAATAGAATGGAGACTGACATGGCATCAAAAACAAGCGCATCAGGAAACAGACTTATAGCGAACAATAAGAAAGCTTATTTTGATTATTTTATAGAAGAAAAATACGAAGCAGGCATGGTACTTCACGGCACGGAAGTGAAATCAATCAGAGCAGGTAAGTGCTCAATTAAGGAATCTTATATTAAGATTGAAAATGGAGAAGTATACGTCCTGGGTATGAATATTACACCATATGAGAAGGGAAACATATTCAATAAAGATCCTTTAAGACCTAAGAAGCTGCTCCTTCACAAGAACCAGATTAATAAGCTTACAGGTGAACTTACAATTAAAGGTTATACACTTGTTCCACTTCAGGTATACCTGAAAGAGGGCAAGGTGAAGATGGAGATTGGTCTTGGAAAAGGTAAGAAGAACTTTGACAAGAGAGATTCTATTGCAAAGAAAGACCAGATAAGAGATGCACAGAAGGAATTCAAGAACAAGAATCTTAGATTTTAAAAATATTTAGAAATATTTTATCAGTTTTGAAGCACAAGTTAATTGACTTGGCATTATGCCAATGTTAATATAAATAAGCAGGTGAAACTGCTTACACACGGGCTAGTAAAGGTTTCGACGGGGATCTTGAAGCTGGTGAAGCTATCCGCAGGAAAGCGTCAAAATCCAAACTTAAATATAAACGCTAACGATAATTTAGCATACGCTGCCTAATTGCAGCAGTCTGACTTAAAGCACCTACACTTTAAGACCCAGGCTTCGAACATGTAGGAAACGACAGTATCAAAGCTTTGAGATGCTGGTCGTATCATGAAGCTACTAAAGGTGCAAGGGTGTTGATTCTCGTGTACCGGAGGGAATGTTAAACAATCAACTATGATAGTAGAAGAACAGGGAATGGGTTTTCGGACAGGGGTTCGACTCCCCTCTAGTCCATTACTACAACACCACAGAAATCCAGTGTTTATGCGGACTTAGAAGATTGAGGATTTTCAAAAAGTATCATTTTAGACCGTTTTAGGTCGTCATAGTACGAAAAAAGTGTCGTCAAAAGTGTCGTCAAAAATAAGGGTAGTATAATTATATTTTTATCTAAGTCAATAAACAGTCGGTGTTTAAAATATAAGTTCGAATCTTATATATTGAATTAAACAGAATGTAGATTTACTCCAAAATTGTCTACATTCTACATTTTAAGAAAAAGGAGGTGTATAATAAAATACATCTCCTTTAAATTTTTTTATAATAATTGTCCATTTAAATAATTATGAGGCGGTTTTTTTATTTCGGTTTTATATCTTAATTCCTTTGTGGCTTCCTCTTCAGATCCATATAGTCTATTAATAGGCACTCTGATTCCACCGCCTTCTTCAAATCGTACAGTAGCAAGATTACCAGTAACATGAGCGACAGTTACCTTTCTAACCTTCAAATTACTCTCAATAATATAAGCTTCAATTCCCTCTTTCATAATATACCTCCACAAATATCAACTGAAATAATTATACCATATTAAAATCGTAAAAAATAGGGAACACTTCTGATTAATATAATCAGGAATGTTCCCTAAATTTTTTTTGTTTATGTCTATACACCTATACAATCGCTTATATATGGCTCAAAATGACTTAATTATAAAATACGCCGTCAATTTATCATATAATTATATAAAAGCCTTAGTTTGGTCAAATACAAGCGATTAAACCCTTATATATAGCTGTGTTAAGAAATCGGTATTTCATGTGAAGTTTTTTGTAAAAAATAGGAGAATGCAATTAAAGATTCTCCTATTGAAAAGAAATATAAATATTACAATTAAACAGTAATAATATTAAATACGATGGTGTAATTACTAAAGCAGTCTCTGAAACTTAACTAAATATAAGCGAACCTGTAATATAATCACCCTTTTGGAATTCGCTTGTTGCCCATGCGCCTTTCTCTCCATCTTTTGTATAATATCGAGCAAAAGCATAATGTTGACTTGCAGAGCTATATAATAATGTTGTTCCATAGCCTATCAACTTTGCTCGAACTACACCTGTGGAATCGTATGGAGTATAATTGCTTTCCAATATTTTATTAAAGCTAGTAATACCCATATTTTCAAGAACTGTTGTCACATCATAATAGCCAGAAAAATTATTTAATGTAGAATCTGGTGTTTCAATTCGAGACGCAAAGTGTAATATTCCTATTTTAGTAGATTTATTATAATAACAATAATTATAGCCATAACCTTCAAGAGTACCATCTACACTTGCAATATTTTTGCAAAAACAGTTTTTTATTTCTATGTCTGTATTATTAGATTTCCAATTAGTCCAAAGTGTGTTATCAGTATAAGTAGAACGAATGTAAATTGCAGTGTCATTTCCGGGAAGAAGTATCTGTGTACATCTTTTTGTGTTAACCGCAATCACTATAAGATAACTATTTGTTACTTTGGTATTTGGAGCATTGCCCCATGTTTCTGCGTTTAGAAGATAATATATTCCAGATGTAGTTATGGTATTTAAGTCTGTGTTTGGTTCTAAATTTTTTGCTTTTTTTACCAAAGTGGAAAATTCTATATTGTTGTTTAGTTGTTGAACTGGTGTTGATGCTGCGACAGCTTGATCTAGTGTGATTTGCTTTAAATCATCACCTGAATTAACGAATAATTTATCACTACCAGACATAGTGCTTATCTGAGTAGCATCTGTTATTTTTTTATTTGCCATATTTTTTTTATTTCCTTTCTTTAAAAAAATAAAAGAGCTGATTTCTCAGCCCTTAATTAACCGACTAATATATAACCGTTTCTATCAACAAGAATATTATTGCTTGCATCAATAAGTTTTGAACCAATTATATAATCATCAAATATCAATGTATCAGAATTTCTTAATATATTATTACCATTCGCAGACATAGTAACTTGTGTAATTGCAGAGGTGTTCTCATCGACTGAATTTTTAATTGTATTAAGACTGTTACTTATCGTAGTGTCTGTTTCCACCATTTTACCCAATTTGGTATCAAGCGTTTGTTTATCTTCATCAAAATAAATGAGAGAAGATTTAATGGTTTTATTACCCTCATTAATACTTGTTACAACAGAATCTATATTAAGCTTATCACCTGAGATACCATTATAAGTTGTATCTTTCTTCTTAACCATTTTGTCCACAATTAAACCATCTGCAATAGCATTAGCAGTAATACCTGAACCATTCATAATAGCAGTTCCATTACTATCATTAATAATAATAGAATGTCCACCAGATTTGTCTGTGCCTATCTGAACATATACATTACCGTTTTTGTCTTTAAATTGCATTGTAGAACCGTTCATAAGAACATAACCACAATCATCAGAACCTATTGTAAAATTACTTGTAAATAAATCATTAAGAGTAGCATGACCAGCAATAAGAGTTTTAACAAACTCGGTATTAACTGTAGAATTAATAGAATTAGATGTATAAGAATTAAGAGAAGTAATAAAAGCAGAATTTGCATACAACTCATTAATTTTTACAATGTCTATCTCTGCAAACTTAGCAGAAAAATTATCTGTACTGATATATTTTGAATTAATTGTATCTACCTTAATCGCAACAGTATCAAGACCTGTAACAATTTGTGTTTTTTCACCCTTATCATCTTCAGTCGTATACTCAACAAGCACATCTTTAAGTGTAAGTTTATTTCCTCCTGCTGAATAAATAATCTTATCACCAGCTAAAGAAAATGAACCTGAGTCAAGATCAATATGAGTCCCTGTCTTATTTGTAGAAGAATAATTAGCTGAATATATGTGTCCTGCAATTATTATTCCAGATATCATACTCTTAGCAATTATTCCATAAGATGAAAACTCTTGTCCGTCTAATGTATATTTTATCTCACCAATCGCTGTAGAAGCTGTAAGCCAGTTATCTTCGGTGAATACAATCATATTATGAATAATCTTAAGTTGTTTAGGTTCATACGCAGACTCTATATCATTTAATGCTCTAGCAGATATACCATTTTTATTAATAATAATATCTTCTGTATCAGCATTTTTTATTGCGGTTATAGCCGTATTAAAACCATTAGTAAGAAGAGAAGCAATAGAATTCTGTGCTTGTTCACCTTTCTTTGCTTGAGTACTTACATAACTATAATTAGTAGCCATCTGTTGAGCTTTACTGATGATACTTTTTGTATCATTTTGACCATTTAAAGTTTGTGTAACATCAGAAAATTCAACATTAATATTTTCTATACCACTATTATTTACTTCATAAGATACAAGTCTTAATCTATATATATTATTATCGACTTTGACTCTTATCCAATTACCTAATTGGAACTTATCAATAATTTCAGAAAATTCTTTCATCTGCAACAAATTATACAAAGTCGAAGATATACTGTGTTGTCTTTCACTTGACTTGAATAATTCTAATTTAGCCGTATTCAACAATTCCTCGGCTTTATTTAACAGTTCTTCATTGGTCAATCCATCGGATATATAATTATCATTAGTATAAGTATCTTCTCTAATATATGATATAAATTCATTATATAATTCCTTACCAAGATACTTTTCAAAATTAAGTTTATCTTGAATTATGTTTCGCTGATTAACATATGAATCATACTTACCATTCCATTCGGTTATTGTTGCATTACGAGTATCAATTTCGTCCTGACATGCCTGAAGCATGTTATAATACTTTAAATAGAACTTCTCATATAAATCTGCACCTTGTTTTGCTTGATCAGCTTCAATAAGTATGTTCATACATCCTTCAATAGCAGAATAAAATGATGTAAGTCTATTCAAACAGTAATAAGTTAATGCATTCTTAAATTGTGATAAGTCTTCAATAGATAATACATTGAATAGATTACCTTCACCATCTTTATCATTACTTACGATGTTTTTCTTAATTTTTTGATCAAGATATTCTTCATATAAGTCGTATACCTTAATTTCCATATAATTAGTGTATACAATATCTTTTTCGTTGCTATAATTGGTAACTTTAAATCGACCATACCAAGTACCATAATGATTATGCTGTTCATCTATACCAACATAGGTAAATGTATTTGTGTTATCTGTATCAACTTCAACCTTGACATATCCTGATTTAACAAACACCCTTGCTAACATCTTCAGTGCCGTGTTCACTGTGGCAACAGAAGTAGAAGTAGTTACTTTTTGTAATCCTAGTGGACTTAATTTAGCAGAGGTAAGTTTTGCTGCTTCGGTAGATGCCGTAACTTCTTCATGCTCAACTGTCGGCATCATAGATGAAGTATAATACAATATTTTATCCATAGCATTATAGATATCAATATTGATTGATTTATAAGTACTTTTATAAAAGTCACATAATTCATCATAATCAGATAATTTCTCTACAAGTTCAGAAGACATATCATCTTTTTGTTCGTCCGTTATTCTATATATAATATCTGAACCATTAGGATTGACATTATGAATAGCAGCGTTGATATCATCGTCTCCACCCACAACTTTAAAACAGTTCTTTACAGAATTAATATCTGTTGTAAATTCAATAGAATCTGTTAAGTTGTCCTTATCAATATAAATAAAAGTATCTTCGCCAAAATATGAAAGATTAGTATTTCCACATTCGGGGCAAGTATCATTAAATTCTCCACGGTATCCGCATTCAGGATTTAAACAATTTGTATATAAATCATATACATTAATTGTTCTTGAGGTAGAATCGAATTGAAATAAACATCCAAATTGCTCAGAGCAATCACCAATTAAGAAATCATATATACTTGTTCCATCAATAGAAAAACTTCTTTGTAGATCGACAAGAGTATCATCAACATGTCCAATCTTATAATTTGGAGCAAACGACAATATTCTATCTAACAAAGAAGCTTTTTTATCAGTAAGGCTATAAAATTTTGTAATTGTATAATCATCTCTAGTAATATCATTCTCTGTATTGATTTCCGTATTATGAATATATTTCTGACTCAATTCCGCTTCGCATAAAGAAGTAGCAGATATTACCTTTGTTATATCATCAGATGTATCATTAATAGTAACAGATATTTGATAATATTGATTTAGCTCTTTAACATAAGCTAATTTTAGATCGGTTATCTTATCCCATAAAGGTTCAATTATATTGTCAAGATTCTTATGTACAGTAAAAGACAATTCATTTGCTGCATTAAGAGAATTCTTGTAAGATATACTATCAGAATCTATATTAACTATTTGTCCAAGTAGCTTTAAATTCCTTGAAGCTAAGATTATTGTTAAATCTTTAGAATATGGTGGTATATCAGAAGAACCGTTGTATATTTCGGTCAAAATAGAATCAAAAGAAAAATATGCTGTATATATATTATCTTCATTGTCCGTAATCAAATTTCCTGAAAAATTTGTAAGACTATTTTCATCCATAACAAAAACTTTATATACCACATTACCACATTCATCTGATATAATTGTTATTGTTTGTCCAAATGCGTCCCATTTAACCTCTCGACCTTCATGATATTTTTTCCATACATAATGATAAGTAGAAGTATCATTTATAATATTATCATTATCATCATATAATTGAACTGCTAAAGTAGCAGTCTGTCCAAATAACAATGTATTACCGCAAGATGATAGAATTTTAATTTGCATTAATATACACCTACCTTTCTTGGCAGTTCGTAACTAATTGTTACTGTACATGGGGCTGAAACCGAGAAATTATTAGTAGCGATTTCATAAGATGTGTATATTTTTGGAAATTCATAATTAAAATCATTAGGAAGAGATGTATGAGAGAGTGAAGAAGTGATGATTTTATTTTCACCATTGATAGATATTGTTTCGTTTTCTGAACAATTTTTGATCGAAGTGACGGAATTATCAATCATATTCATTAAAGATAAATCACTAGCTTGTTTTAAAGTTATATTTATATTAGGATAAATTGGTTTAAAATCATCAGAAATACCATTTAAAGAAAATGTTAATTTGTTGTTCGTCAAATCAAAAGATTGAGTTACATATTTATAAGCAAAAGGAGAATTAGCTGTAAATGTCAATTCAGCACCTACAATTCGACCTCCATATATTAATGCTTGTACATTGAAATATCCATAAAAATATAACTCTTCATTTTCATATTCATATTTAGGGGTAAGTTTTAAATATTTTCCTCTATTAAGCCATCGTTCTAATAATCGAAATTCTTCATGAGTAATATATATATTATCAGAAGGACATTTCTTACATATTTGGATTGGCTCAGATGTCGTATATACATCTTCATATTTTGTTGAAAGTAATTTATTTTTTGAAGAAGAATTAAGTCTTATGGTTGTAAATGTAGCATTACTTCCGAATGAAATAGATGATAAATCAGGTGAATCGAAACTACATGGCATATAACCAAAGTTCGATAATTTTTGATCAGCATATGTAAAATCAATTAAAGACATTTTTAAAATTCCTCCTTTCTTTTTTATTATTTTTTTATTCGAATTTGATAGGTGAGTAAGTGAACTAAGCAACAATATTGGTATTCAAATATATGAAGATGTTTTTAGTACTATCGAAAAAATTCTGCGATTATTAAATTTAGTGGAATGGTACAAAGTAGAATAGTGGTGGCAGTTTTATTACCAACAATTTGATAAAAATTTAAAATTTCTATTATCATAAATTATTGACTTTGGCAATTTTTACTTCACTAGAATCAGTTGAAAATGTAATGACTGGTACATTGTTTGTAAGCCATGTCTTAATGAAAAAGCATGTTCCTGCGGCGTTAATTAAATCGGTTTTAGTATAATTATTATAACCAAATATAATCATGTAAATATCACCGAATTTATTATCCCAGTCTGATACTAATGTTGCGAAATTTGTTTTTGAAAAATCAACATAATGACTTAAAAACATTATTCTCAACATGCCATTACTATCCAAATTGTTGATTAATATAATTTATATCTTGGTTTTTCTTCATTAAAAAACCAATATCTTAAATAATCGTCTAATATAATTCCCACTAATGATAATACACACCAAATTAATGTAAATGGTAAACATATTTGACCTAATATATTAAAAGGCATATGAGAATAATCCCATATGCCCAAATGTAACCAAAGATTCAATATTACACCTGTGATAAATTCATAGAATGTTATTAAACATCCTCCAATTAGACATTGAATCCATATTGGTGTGTCCCAACTCAATATTTCATTAATAAGTCCAATAGATATAAATGATATTCCACCTAAAACACCCATAGTCCAATGAGAATATCCTCTATATATTACCTCAATAAAAATATAAAAACTTGCACCAACTAAAAACAAAAATAGATGCTTACTGAGTAATCTTAAACGTTTCTGCATTTAACACCTCTATAATTTTCTGCGAATGTTCCATAATATTATTAAGATTCTTGAGATATTCACCCGTAAGTTCCTGACCATATGCAATATTATTGACACTATCAATATCTTTAAGTGTATTAACATAAGCCTTAAGCTGATTAAGATATGTTGTATTTTGAGTTACATTCATTTCTTCCGTAATATAAATAGCATAAATATCAGCAGGAGAGTATAGGTGACAAAGTTCTCCATCCGCATGATAAGGTACATCCATACCTGTTGTTTTAGCCATCTGTACGAGGTTTGAAATATTATTCTGATCAGAATAATTGTATGCATAATGTTTTCCATTATAATAAACGCCGTTAAGAATTATATTTTCACAAGTTTCTGTTAATTCAGATATTTTAACATTTTTAGCTTGAATTAATTTATCAATTTCTTTCTGCTTTAAAATCATTTCCTTTTCTTCTTTAGATACATTTTCTATTTTATCGGATATGATTTTAAAATTATAACAACCATTGTCATCTACATAAACATTAGTATCATTATAATATTCATATTTCTTGCCTGAGCCTGAAATACATAATACTCTGTTGTCATCTTTTTTTTCAGTTATTTCTGTTCCTGTGACATAGTTATCCTTATTTGCTATATAATAAATATAGTAAATAATATTTTGATTTGTGTAATCTATATAATTTTCGCCTATATCATATATATATTTATATTCAGAACATTTTTGGGTAGGAATATTATCACCTTCATAATATATAGAAAAACCAGTTTGATTTTTTAAAGTAGATATATCTCCGTATATTCTAAAAATATATGGATTGATAATTTTATAACTATCTATTTTAATTAAAATTCTATTATTGTTATTGTATTTTATATACATAAGTTCTCCTTTCTATTTTTTACTCCCATCTCTGCTCGGCTGTTATCCACGAAGCTACATTTACATTATCTACATAAATCCTCAATACACTTCCATCCCAATCAATAGAAATAGGATTATTCATATATGTAACTGGATTTCCATATTTTTTTCTACTGTTATGCCATATTTTCAAATGGGAATTATCATTAACATATACTGTATTATTAAACCATGTTTCTGTACTAAATGTATTTTTTCTTCCTAATTTTACACAATCATATATATTTATATATCCTTTATAATCAACAACTCCATCTATTGTTTCCCGATCTTTACCTATATAAATATATGGCGAACCACTACTTGTTTTTTTTACACTTATACCATTACAATAGAACTGTGTACAAGCGACTTCCCCATTGGAATCTAGTGAAAATAAATAGTTATTTTTATCTTTTAAAGTTATAAGTCTACACATTAGAGCAGCAGTATCAGTAACAAATGCATTTAAATTGTTAATTGAAAATTGAAGATTAGACTCATCAAGTTCTGCATTTTTTGGAATAGCAACAATTCCGTTATTATTAATAATAAATCCAGCAAATTTTCCACTTGTTGCAGTTATCGTACCCGTTTCATCCCATTTTAAATACTTACTATCAAATGTACCATCAGAAAGATTCAAAAATGAACCTGAAGTATTTTCAATATAATTTCTTGATTTGATGGAATCAGTAGATAATTGTGAAGCAGTAATACTATTAGTAGCAATTTTTCCACCGTTAATCGCAGTTTGGTCTTCATTAAGAAAACTTGTAAAAATAGCATTTCCTTTAAGATTAATATTTTTTGAAATTAATGTATATGTAGTATCAGTAAGAACCATATCAGACTCAGAAGAACCTGACTTAACTAACCATGAGATTTTATCAGCATTCTGTTTAACTTCTGTAATCTTGGTATTCAAAGCACCTGTAGCGGTATTAATATCATTCTGCCATACTTTACTTGATATACTGTTAGATAATTGAGTTACAATTGTTCCCATTTCAATCAAATCATATTTAACATCAAGTGGGGAAGGAGTCCATGCAGAAGATATAGTTCCTGCTTCCATTTTCCAATTATATAAATAAAATTCACCAGGGTAAAAATATAATTCCAAAATATTACTTGTTGGAATTATAATCATTTTAATTTCTTGCCAAGAAGTAGTAACATTTGCAGTCATATCTTGACATCTGATTGTTCCTGATCTATTTGACTTAATATATCCATGTATATTATATTGTTTACCTATTTCAGCAGTAGTGGTGAGTTGTAAGTATGTATCATATAAAGCATTAGAGAAATAGCCACAATCAACGGTACTACCTTTTGCACCCGTTACTTGAACTTTTTGTATCTTCATTGTTCACCATCCTTTCTGAATATTATTTTTAACCAATAATTTTAATCATTTTTGTGTATTCTTTGAGAATATCATCATATTCTCTTTCACATTTCTTTATATATAAAGGCTTTATTTTATCAAATTCAGCCAAATTTTCATCCATTTTCTTATTTTTAGCCAATAGCTCATTACAAAGCTTTTCTTCTGTCTCTTTTGCAATTTTATATGATTTTATTAAATTTTTAAGCTCGGAAACCGCATGATTACTGGGTTCAGAACCACATGAAAGAGTGATTTCAAGTTGTGTTCTTTTTTTTCTTTCTTCCTCTAGTTCCTTCTCAAGTAAGGCACAGTGATTTTTATAATATTCAAGCTCTTTACTTGTAAAGTTTTTATTTTTAATCAATTTATTTGACATTATATTCCTCCAATTAAAATAGACGCACTGGCTATGACACCAATGCGTCCATAATATTATTTCATGTATCTACGAGTGGATAATGAATTTCGACCTAAGAGCTGATTAGAATTAATCTCTCCAAGGATTTTCTGTATCTTTGAGTTTCCTGCCAGTTCGTTAGTAAGCTGTCGTGTAAAGTCTTCTGGATTGTCTGTGATAACCTTATCAACATTAACATTAATGCCACCAATATCAACTGATTTGTTTGTTGAAACTGGGGTAATATTAGGCAACTTAGCACCTAAGTTATCCATATACATGTTTGGTGTAGTGATACCCTTAGAAAGATTCCAAAGTTTTTCAACTTGGTCTTTGTTAAATACTGTATCACCTGAATCAAACTGACGAAGTACTCCATATTTAGTAACAAGTACCTCTGAGCCTGGATTATCTTCACCATAAATATGAAGCCCTTTTGTTGCTGATTTAGTACCTTTACGATATCCTCCGATACCTCTTGATTTCATCCATTCGAGCATTGCGACATTATCATCATAACTACCCGTGTAGTCATTACCGAGTCCCATTTGTTCAAAATACATAGCTCTAGCACCAAAGGAAGAATCATAGTCAAGACTTTTCAACCTGTCTACTATACTAGTATTTACATTCAATTGATCTTTTGGGAAATAGTCAGGAGAGTATATCCAATCAACGCCATCTCCACCACTAGAAGAATCACTATCTCCACCGCCAATATCATCCCAATCATAATCAGGTTCACTGTAATCATCTGATGAAGATGAGTTAGATTCAGCAGCTTCTTGTTGTCTTCTCTGTTCTTCTAACTCAGCTTGTCTTTGTGCAGCTTCTTCATTAGCAAGACTAAGCATTTCCTGAACTTTGCTCTCAATACCACTAACAACATTATTAAGTGTTGTCATTGTATTATCAAATTTTGTTCCGAAATCATTAAATACAGAAGTAATATTATTATTAATGTTATTTGTATTTGTTTCCCAAATACTCTTCATACCATCGCTAAGATTTATACCAAATTCATTAGCAGTATTAGTGATAGTATCTTTAATTTCTCCGCTATGAGTATTACTATCATCAATAATCTGCTGAATAAGACCATCAAGGTTATCTAAACGAGTATTTATCCATTCTTCAGCTTGTGTCGCTAAGTCATCCAGCATCTTAGTCTGATCTTCAATGTACTGTTCATACTCTGTTTCTTCCAACTGGTCTTGTGCATCTTTAAGTTCTGAACTTATGGATTGTTTCTTAGACTGACCACTTTCAGAATTATCCCCCTGTAAAGCTAATAATCGTTTCTGTAACTGAGCAACTGTATTAGCTTGTTCAGCAACTGTCTTTTGGTAATCATGTAATGACTTCTCAGCGGATAAACTTTCTTTTTGTTTATCAATAACTTTCTGTAAAGCATCTAATAAGTCATTGTAACCATCGTTGACCAGATCCTTAATAGCATCTTTTTCAGAAATACTTGATTTGATAGCTTCTTGCTGTTTATCAATAAGGTCTTGTTTTCTATCTAACAATTCCTTATCATAAGGATTATTGACAAGTTCCTCATCAATTTTAAGAATTTCATCTTTATATTTTTGAGCCTGATTTAGATATAATTGATACTTCTGAACAAGTAACGCCTGTGCAGCCTTACCTTCAGCAGTAGTATTACCATTGTCGTCAGTAATACCTTTATCTTTTAATAATTCAACAAGAAATTCAGTTTCACTAATAAGATTCTCTACATCATCTCTTGTTTTATCAAATGCATCCCACTTAATCTGCCTGATAGCGTTATCATACTCAATAAGAGCCTTCTCAGCATCAAGAATAGAAGATGTAACAGAGTCAATAGAACTCTGCATGTCATACCAATCTTCGCTGTATTTCTCTATTTTACCAGAACCAACAGCGGAATTTAAGGCATTCATTAAAGCATTTCTTTCCTGTTTAAGTCTGTCAAGATTATCCTGTTCAACCTTTTTCATACCTTCGTTAATGGAAGTAGAAGAGAACCAACCCTTAGTGGTGATAATATCCATTTCCTTCTGAAGCTGGTCTGAATAATCTTTGAAATATGAAATCTTCTTTTCAAATTCAGAAGCTACATTATCAAACCTACTCTTAGCAAGCCCTTTTAATTCAATATTAAGTTCCTGAACAGCAGTTTTAGCATCCTGTGCTTTATCATAGAAATCCTGACAATCTGAAATTGCATCCTTCAAATCGTCATCGTAAATAACATCAATGCTTATAGAACCATTAGCGATTTGGTCTTTCCAATATCCGTCAAGATCATATGAGTTAAAAGCATTCATGTAATACTCATATGCCTGCTTCTGTGCGTTTATTTCGGATAAAAGAGTAGACATTGAATCAGAAAGGGCATTATTACGCTTGAGCCATGTATTTGTTGTATCAGATACGATATTCTTAAGTCGTGAATATGCTGTAGAGATTTTGTTTATAAGTCGTTGTATCCAATCAATGTCTTGAGCTGTTTCTTTAGTGTCTTTAAATGAAGAATCATAACCAGATAAACCTTTCCATGACGTATCTATGCCGCCCCAAGTTGTATCTATGGCAATATTTTGTAAAGCGTTATAGTCATCTACAGTCTTTTGTAAAGTAGATAGAAAATCTGAAAAATATTCTTCTTCATTTCCTCCACTTTGTGCAATAGCAAGACCTAAATCCATATCATCATCCATAGAAGTAGCCTTACTTGCTATTTTCATTAAACCAGTAGCATTATCTATTTCAGTTTGATAGAATTTTCCCCATGATGAAGCTAATAAACTTATTACCTTGTCATTTATGACTTTCTTTGCCTGGGCTAAATTTTTACTCTTTTCTAAATCTTCACCATAAGCATCAAATAAACCTTGGAAAAATTCATTGTTTGCTGAAACTAAGTTATCATAATATGTACCATCATATTGTGACTTCTTTATTTGATTATTAATATATGCATCAGCATCATCATTATAAGCTTGTTCTAATAATGCGAATAATTCTTCTGAACTCAATAATCCGCTTCTGAACTGTTTAACCGACTCATTCAACTCAGGAAATGCTTTAGCAATTGAATCTAAAGTAGAAGATGATAATCTGCTTGTATTTTGTAACTCGTCTTGTATAGATTTAAGAAGATTAGCATGTGACTCTAGTTCTGATAAACTATCTCCAATTGAACCATCTGCCGTAAGTTTAAAACTTGTATTATCAAATATCTGAGATATCTTATTAGCATCAGATTCAAATTTAGAAATTATTTTATCATATGAATCTTGTGAGAGTGAACCTTCTTCCACCTTCTTCTGAAGATTACTTTGTACTTCTGATAACTTTGCCTTTGCCAATTCTTGATATGAATTTGCAGCATCATAATTAGTCGAAGCTAAATATTTTGTTGCATCTGCTTCAGTTGTTATACTTTCAATGGTAGAAGCTAAATTAGCAAGTGCTTGTTGTTTCATATCCTCAATACGAGCTTGAGTAAGTTTATCTAAAGCTTCTTGGTCGAGAGTAAATGCACCAGACTCCATATCAATGTAATCAAGCCAATTATCACCTAATGCGATAACGGATTGCATTGTATCAATTGAAATATTTCCATTACTGTTATATTCAGAAACAGCAGAAGAGAGCGTAGAATAAGCAGATTGAATTTCATCCAATTGAGAATTTAGCTTACTTAATGTTGACGGGGCGTTATCACTCCCCATATCGAATAATTTAGTTTCTTTGAAAGTGTTTGCCTGTTTAGTATAATTCTCTCGTGCTTTAGCAGCACTATTGGCAGAAGATGCAATTTCTTTCCATTTATTAATTTCTTCTTGAGTATTAACTGAATGTTCTTTAAACCAAGAATCCCAATCAAAATCAGATTCTTTCTTTTTTGCTTCTTCTATAATGTTGTTATATTGTTGAGATATGTCATCAGCTACATCATAACCAAGACCTTTTTTCAAAGATTCTGTATCTGTTCCAATATAATCAGCAATTTTCTTAATGTAGCCATCAATTGCCTGCTTATCTTTTGATACATCACCCATGTTATTAGGATCAATTGTCAATAAAGACTTATAAGCATTAGAAATACCCTCTTTATTATTCTCGATTCCATCAATAATTTTTTGCACAAATTTACTATTGATATCGGAATCTTTATTGAAAGTGTCAGCGACTGCTTCAGTTAAGGCATTATCAATTAAGGAACTTATTTGATTTATTTGTTCATCATTCAAATTATCATAATCCGAATTATATACAAAATAAGCATTTGCTTTAGTCTTAATTCCTTTCATTGCCTCGTCAACTTCTGCCTGATAGGTTGCTAAATCAGCTTTCATATTCTGAATGATAGTAGTAACTTCTTGGTCAGTGCTATCGGTATCTAATCCATATGTCTTTAATAAACTTCTAAAAACAGTATCCGAACCTATAGAGCTAGAGTGATTTCTTAAATCCTTAATAGATAAATTTGTGGCTTTTTCAAGATAAGATATCTTTTGAGTTGTGGATAAGCTTTTAACTGTTGATTTATCAGAATTAAATGTAAATGCAGATTTAAAGGCATTTTTTATGCCAGTTTTTGATTCATTTTTATAATTCTTGACTACATTAGTATTCTTCTTATCACTGCCACTTATAACACTAGCAGCGGCTGCTTTCTGTTCATCCTTATATGCTTTTGTTAAAGCCTCAACATTACCCTTTAAAGTTAATATTGCATTACCTTCAGAAGTATGTCCTGCTATTAAAGAAGGATAAATATCAGCAATCTGGTTACAAATATCTTGATATTTTTTATACTCATCAGTTGTAAGTGAAACATTATTACCTAATTCATCAACACCCTTTGATAAAGTTGCATAATCATCTTTTATATCATTGATGGTCTTTTTGTGCGATTCAAGAGTCTTCAAACTATCATCATATGATGTAACCATATCATCTACAGCTTTTTTCATATTCTCGGCACTATTTATTATATTGGAAATACCTTTTATAACGAATGAAGCAATAGCAGAAGCTATAGCACCTATGACCATATTTAAAGCAGTAGTAGCAATTGACAATGCAATTGTCTTTAACTTTGCGATACCAAGACTCTTAATATATCCACCAAGTCCAGCGTTTGCACCATTAAGACTTGTGAGATAATTACCAAGTTTCATATTATGAGATGCAACAACTTCGGCAAAAGCATTTCCCTCTTTTGTAGAACTTTTTAATAGATTGTTATATTCTTTAATATTTGCGTTAATACCTTGAAAACTGAAAGACTGTTTTGCAATGTTCTCATAATTCTGTTTAGTAATAAGTTCATTAATGGAATCTTGGTTTATAGTTTTAGTTTTCTTAATGTATTCTTCAAGACCATTTACCTTTGAATACTTACCATCTTCAAAAGTTTCGGTTAATACCTTCTGAAGCTGAATAGTATCGCCATTGGCATTCTTAATGGCTTTGCTTAATTCTTTGATTTTTTTATTACTTAAATCTGCGAGTTTTTCAACCTCAGTAAAACTTTTTGTTCCACCTAATTTATCAGTAATACCCCAATTATCAGCTAGTATTTTCCCTATCGTTAATAAATACTTTGATATTGTGAGATATATTAATTAGTGTTATTATAGTCATATACAATTGTGAGAGGAGATTAATATATGAGATACTGTTTAAGATGTTGTGAAATTTGTTCAGATACTTCTGAAGTATATGAATTATTTCCTGGTAGTTGCATGGTTTGTGGTGCAACAGGTGAAATGCTTAAAGAGGATGGTATAACAGGCGAACAATATGAACAAATGACCGAAGATGAAAAGGATGAATACGAAGTTAAAATCCGTTTAGAAGTTGAAAATTCACCTTATTTTAATGCAGAACTTTATAAAAAAAATACGATGGGCAATCCAGATTTTTATTACAGTTTCCGATATGATAAATATACACGCTTAACAGGTGAAAAAGCTGATCAAAAACTAACTCCCGAAGAAGAAGCCGAAGAAAAGCGTAAATTTAAGGAATCTATGCGTGGGGCAGAAGCGGATTACTATTTCAATCTTGGTAAACAAAAGCGTGAAGAACAAGAAAATGCTAATAAACCTAAGTGTCCTATATGCAATAGTACCAATTTATCCAAGTTGTCAAATGTTGGCAAAGTTACAAAAGTAGGTCTATTTGGTATCTTCGGCGCAGGTGATATAGGTAAAACTTGGAAATGTAATAATTGTGGTAGTAAATTCTAGTTTTTGGACACATTTTACAAAACATATGTTTTGAACTATCTTTCTTTTGTATATAATGATAAAATTTAACTATCAAATATAATGTACAAGGGAGGAATTATTATATGACAAAAATGTGTCCAATTTGTAGTACTGGAATCTTAAAAGAAATTACTCATAAAGCAGGTAGGCATTATTTTTTATGCGAAGTAGACACTTCTGTAAATCCACCTAATATTGATATAGGGACAGGATTACCTGTTGATGCGTGGGGATGTACAAACTGTGGAACAATTATTTTAAATAATTCTAATATTATTAATAAATAATATTACCAGTAATATTTACATCTCCTGAATCAATATTAGTAAATATTTCTCTTTTAATTAATCTCTCATGATTGTCAATAGAGAAATAATTGAATTCTCCCAGCTCAATTGTAATTTCTGGATTGAGTTCGGGAGAATTATTTAATTCTAACTTTTTTATATATTCAATAGCAGGTTTTAATTCCTCTAATTCGTTGATTTTAATTTTAATATTTAAATTTGTCATTATTTTTTACCTCACATCATAATAATTTAGGTTGTTATATCCAAATAAATAGATATAATAAAAGAGTAGTCAATTATGCTAAAAATTCATTATTGTCCTAATTGTCATAGAATCACATACACACATTATATAAAATGTATATGCAGAACATGCAACATTGAATGCAAAAATCTTGATATAGAATTTGAAAAATTCTTCTCAATGACGAAATCCGAAAGAGAAGAGTATATTAACTTACAATTACAAAATTAGAACTATTGTTCTGGATTGTATTTAATTTGATACAATGATAGAATATAGACATTGGAGAAACAACATAGATGTGTGCCATAACACTCTATAACCTAAGGTTGTCCCAATGTCTATTTTTATGGCAGTCGGAAAAATGAATCTGTCCTTTCTGGGCGCATATTTCCCTAATTTATATTTCTATTCTATAGAGAAGGGAGGCGAGACATGTTAAACTTTTTAACAAGTATTATCGGAAGTGGTAAGTATAATTTACGTTCCGTTTTAGGAAAAGTCATTGTCACAAGCATGATTTGTAAACATACTGAACTTTCTGATAGTAAAGTAAAAGACATCACTAATATGATGTTATAATATCTTCTTGTATATGCTGTATTCATATTTCCTTTTATTCCATTGGTAGGGCTGTCTCACGACAGTCCTATTTTGTTATTCTCTATTATGTTGATTATAATTAACATACCTCTCACAATATATTAATTACGATGTAAAGTGTATCAACTTTCACTTTCATTTTAAGTACATCTCTTATTCTCCCCTGAGCACACATTAACGACTTCATCAACCGTCTAGTCCTTATGCTCGATGATCGTAGTCTTTGCAAAAAATGTTTAAGACTGTCGGATGCGGATTTACCTTGTTTTAGTGATATTACCATACCTCATGCTTTCACATTCGCCGCTATAACCTTTCGTATTATAGTTTGGTTACTAAAACAAATTTTTTTGGTTTTCCCGTACTATGTTGAATTCATAGTAACTGAAAGGTTTTCTTTATGAACCTCGCTATTATGCCATATTGACTCATAGCCACGATTAAGTGCCAGTCATTCTCTACTATTTTACAATTAGAGTCCTTGCTTATTATACAATAAGTTCGTACACCTCACGGTTAAACTCTACGGTAGCTAGGAAAGGAGAATTGTTAATAAAATTTATTAACCTTATCAAACCACCGCTTTTATTTGAAGCAATAATAGTTGCAATTGCTCCTAATATGGTTGGAAGATGCTTTTCTACTAATTTAAAAAATTTAGAAGCACCCTCAGTTAAATTTGTAGTGAAATCTAAAACAGATTTAACAGTTGTAGTATCAATTACATTGTACCAAAATTCTTGCGTTCTATTTTGAAGTTGTTGAAACTTTCCATCAACACTATCTAAATAAGAATTTAATTCTTTTTCTGCTGAACCTTCGGAATTTTGAGCATCCTCGTATACTGAACGAAGCATATCACCGTTTTGGAGAATAGAAGCAGCAATATTGCTGCGGTTTTTGCCTGCTATAGTCTCCAATAATAAGTTAAGATTATTTGTTCCTAATTCTTTATCTTTCTTGACAATTTCATCATACAAATCTGCCAATCCTTGCATGATTTCATATGTACTCTTATAATTTCCGTTTGAATCAAAAATATCAAAACCTTTACCGTCTTTTGTTGCAGCGGAAGTTGCAGATTGGATAGTATCTCTTAATTTTGACGCTGTAGTTATCATACCATCTGTTTCTTCACCAAGATCTTCAAGCTCTTGTTTTGCTTGAGTAGTACCCACGAGTCTAAGTGAAATAGTACGAAGACCTGCACCTACCTTAGACGGATCTTGAGTGATTGCGTTGCCAGCCGTTGTAAGGGATACAGCTTCATTTAAGTCATTGTTAGCAGTTACTAATGCACTAGCTGAATCTTTAAGGGCTGTTGCTAATCCATCAGTTGATATACTATAATTATTACCGATATTATTTAAAACATCAATTATGTCCATTTTATCAAGGTCTTTATAAGCCTGACTCATAGACACAAGTGAATCGGTTGCCTCATCTATTCCTTCAAATTCAGATACATTAAGTAAGATATTTGCGTCTTTAGCTGATTTAGCAGCAGTATCCATACTCTCACCTAGTCGCATCCAATCCGCTGTGGAATTTTGTATCTGTTTCGCAGTAGTTCCAACTGTGTCTGCTGTATCAAATGTAGTATCTTGATATCTCTTCAAACTTTGAACAGATTCATTAGATACTTTTCTCATTTCAGTAAGCGCAGTATCTAATTGCCTAACAATATTAATGCCTTCTTTACCATATCTTATAAAATCATTAACACCAAAATATGTACCTAAAGTATTAGCAACTCCATACCAAGCTTTTTCTTTGATAGTATCAAGCATACTTTTGCCGCCACGACCAGCTTCAATTTCAGCATTGACTATTTGCATAATCTTTCCGTGAATAACATCTAGTGATGCACTTGGATTACCAGATTTAATTTCAGCATAGTAAGCTTTTATCTGATTCTTAGCTTCTCGTGACATTCCAGAATGCTCTCTAAGAATATTGTTGATTTTATCTAATTCTTTTTGAGCAGATATAAGACTATATCCTTTCTCGGCAGCCGACATATTCTGAACAGCGGTAATATTTTCTTTTATAAGCTTTTCTTGTTTGTCTAATTTACCAAGTTCTTCATCATTCACTAATTCGGGATGCTTTTTTAAATTATTAAGAATATCTTCATATTGCTTAACAGCTTCTTTGACAGCATTAACCCTTTGTTTATAATCATCACTTGTCCAACCACCATTTTCAAATCGAGCAATAGTTGTGTCATAACCAGATGTTTTCTTATTATAAGATTCAAGACGAGTATTATACTTCGAGAGATTAACATTAGATACTTCTTTATCAGCATTAATAATTTTCTCTTTAGCTTCAGCATTTTCTTTAGCTTTCTGAGTATTCTGTTCTAATACATTATTCTCTTCTTTGATGGAATTAGTAGCAGACTCTACAGATGCAGAAACATCTTTGTCAGGAAATGCGTCTTTCTTTTGCTCTGTAGAAGCAGTAGCAGTAGATTTCTTGACAGCTTGAGCAGTTTTCTCTGCTTGTTTCTGAGTTTCCTTTAATTCAGATCGAAGCTTTTCTTGAGATTGAATTGTATTATCAACTGAAGAATTGTTGGAATCTAAATTCATTTTTTCATCCAACTTATCTAAATCTATATAGAGATCATTTATCTCATTTTGGATTTTTTCTTTTTCCTCAACAAATTTTGACGCTATAGAAAAACTATTATCTTCATATCCAAAAAATGATTCAGCTCCACCGATACGTGATAAACCTCTTGTTGTATATTCATCAAGTGCTTTTTGATCATTTGCCTTAATTAAATCATCATACTCTTCAAGACTATATTTTACTTCAGATAACCATTCGTTTCTGTCTTGTATAAGTTTGTCAACATTAAAGATATTATTAGTACCAGTTAATTGTTTAATTCTCTTATCTGCTTCACGGATTTCTTCCTCTGTAGGTAATTGGTCTGCAAAATACCTGTCATTACCATGAAAGTCTTCATGAACAGTTAATTTCTCTTGTAACTGTTGAAGCTCTTTGATAATATTCTCTCTTTTTTCAATTTCAGCATTCAACTCTGATTCAGATTTGATTTGCTGTTCAACAGTAGAATCAGAAGCCAAAGAAATATTCGTTTTCTGTCCAATCTTACTCTGTGCGTCAGCCAATTTCTCAGCTTCTTTAGCAGCGTTTTGATATGCATTACTAATATTCTCCACCTGTTTGACAGTACCACCCGTATTGCCACCCATATTGCTCATGTTTTTATTAACATTGAGAATATTCTGACTCAATTCAGAAAGTGACTTGTCAATATTCTGGATAGAAGAGAGTAGTGTTTTAGCACCAGAATCATCCACTTTACCAAAAGCTTTACTTAAACTTTGTACTTCTGATACAATACTTGATAGTTCTTTCGATAAATTCTCAAACTGTTTAAAATCACCAGTCCCTTTACCAAGAGAATCAAGCATTTTATCAAGTTTCTGAATAGCACTTTCAAGTGTTTTTGTGTCAAAATCTAATTTTATTTTTCTATCTTCTTTTGTAACCTTATCAAGTTCGCCTTCAGCAACCTTAATTCGTTTCTTTAAGTCTTCAATATCAATAGATATTTTGGCTTGCCAATCAGCCATTCCTGACATAAATTTATACCTCCTATCTTAAAAATAATTCTTTTGCTTTGTTATCAATAATTTTCTGTACACGACCTCCAAAACCATTGCGAAAATCTCTATCAACTCTATCAAAGGGAGGTATACTCTGATACATCATCCAACGTCCATGACCATGTTCACCATTCGTAAACATATAATCGAATGCTGTATCAGCAGATAATGTTTGTCTTTCATAAGTTGGATATGGGGGAATATCAAAACCTGGGTAATCATTCATTTTTGAAGAGTCCACATGCATCGTTAATATATTTCTATTTGCATGTGTATAAGCAGAGTTATATACATTCATAAAATTGTTTGTTCTTTGATACATATTTGGCGAATATTCGCTATACCATTGGATAAGAGAATCATATACAGATTCTTTGAATAATTTATTAATTTCAGGTGCAACTTCTTTTGCCAATTGTTTATTTATCTTTTCAGCTTTTTTAATAAGTTCATCAAAGCTTCCATTTTTACCCATCTATTCTCACCTCCAAAATTTTCACTATTTTTTCACACAAAAATAGGAGAGCAGTATTACCACTCTCCATAAGAAAAGCTCTATACGCTGTGACACGCATAGAGCCTAAAATATTGACAATATTTAATTGTAATGATATATTTAACAAGTGAAAATAATTGTCAGTCCTTAATTGAATTTCCGACATATATCTTCACTCAATTAAGGACATTTAAGCAGTATTATATGTAAAATATAGTACTGCTTTTTTATTCTACTTCCTTAAAATCACCAGTTCTTACAAGCTCAACGACCTTAGTAATATCTTCCTGTGGAATTCCCTGTATCTTCTGTTCAATAAGCTTCATAAGTGGTTCTATGGTTATATTTGCAAGTGCCCCAAACCTTTCAACCTGACGATTAATATATGCGTGTGGTTCATATACATTTTGCATAATATCAGATTTATGCATATCAATAAGAGTTCTTATTTCAGATATTTCACTTACTGGAATAAGTGGTGGAATTTCTTTTCCATTCACAATTTCTCCAATCATTAATTTATCAAGAAGTCCAGAAGATTTTAATAAATCATAATCCGCTGTATAATTACCGTCATTACTCCAAACAAGATTTGTATACTTTTCAATAACTTCTCTAACAAATAACATATACTGAACAAATGAATTAACATGTACATTATCAGTCTTACGAAATTTTATTTCACCATTTTCGTCGGTATATTTTTCCTGTTCAAACATAGTTCTATCTGTAATGATTATTGCAATAGCATCTTTAATATTTACAGGTAAGTAAGATATAATGCTTAACTTTTCCTGTATATATCTATTCTTTAATGAATCTACACACTTATTATATCCCTCAACAAATTCTTTAACTGTTATCTTATTCATAATTCCTTTTATCTCCTTTATAATTTTATTCTTCTACAATAGGTATTAAATCAGCACAAGCATCAGTATCTAACCCCATACTAAACAATTCTTCCGCACTGATAGGTGTAAAATTAACATCTACATCAGAATCACTTACTGCATTAATTTCCTTAATAAATTCTTTCCAATTTTCATCTTCAGGACTAATTCTCTTCTGATTTGGAACAACTTCCCCCTTTTCGTCAACAACATCTTTACCATACTTATTAACAAGAGAGTCTTTGGTCATTTCAAAATCCTTTACAACTCCCTGAATTTCTGAATATAATCTGAGTAGTTTAAACTTAAATGCAGCATTAATTGCTGAGTCACCTTCAATTACATTTTTAATTCTTGCATTGACATTAATTATCTGATATACCTTTAATGTTTTGTTCATATCTTAATATTCTCCTTTATTTCACTATAATTTTTATTTCCGTTCTTGGATTATCCTTATCATATCCTGTTTTTAATGTAAGAGAATGTAAATGCTTCCCATCGTCATCAATAATAAAACCTGATTCACTAAATCCATCTAGGATAAATTTAGGAACTGTGTTATCACAATCCACACGCCTTTTTGTCGGCATATAAGTGGTAAATATCATCTCAAAAGACTCTAAGTGTTTATCTTGTAAACCTAAGTCCTTTATCCAAAAAACAATAAAATCTTTCCATTTTTGTTTAAGTTGATTCATCTGTATTCTTGGTAATATCATCCATGTGTTGATCGAGGGGTGCATTGGTCTTTCAATAGGAATTTTCCTTGCTTTAGGATGTTGTTTGAAATAATATTTATTATATTTCTCCAATACATCTTGGTTTAAAATCAAATCAATAATTTCTATATCTTTCATTCCTTTCTTGATTAAGGGGGGCAGGAGAGTGGTCTAGCCACACACTCTCCATATAAATAAAATGCCCTTACTACATGGCTAGATAGTAGTAAAGACATTTTGAATGTGTTATAATAAATAAACACTTACCAATCTTACCTCATAATTTTGAGAGAAAGTTCTTGGTGAAATACAAATCTATGAATGTCTGTATATATCCATATCTTGTACACGTCAATCAGTACAAACGCTTTCGTTTAGGCAAATGGGAGCATGTTTGTCAGCATTGGCGGTCTTATCCTAACCGATAATGATAATTAAGTTCATTCTGTAGCCGTGGATCAAACTCTCATATTTGACACGTCTATCGTGGGATTGGTAAGTGGTTTATTTTAAAGTGTGGCTTAAAAATTACTAAGAAACCACACTTTCTTTATTATTAGTATACTATCTAGGTATAATAAGAGACTGACCTGGATAAATAGTATATGGTTCTCCAATACCATTAGCTTCTGCAATAGAATGCCAATCTACACCAAGTTTATCACCAATGGCTGAAAGACAATCTCCGCTTTCAACTTCATATGTATCATAAGAAGGTTCTTCATAATTGTCTTCTGGCGTAGAACTGCCATTAATAACAGAGTCATTTACCCAACCCCTACCATTTTCAATAAGATATGGATTTCTCGCACCTTCAGCGATAGCTGTAATAGTTCCATCTGTATAAAGTGGGTTAAGTGGTTCTTCGGAAGTTGAAGAAGCAAAGAGTACTGAATATGTGACATATTCACCAACAGAATGAGTAAGACCTGTAGATTCTTCTACATCAGGCGATTCTGGTTCAGAAGTATTTTCATCATTATCTTCAATACAGTTATCATTAATCCAACCTGTACCACCGTTGATAAGATATGGATTTCTTGCAGATGCAATGATATTAGTAATTGTGCCATCTGTAATTGAAGGTGTTAATCCATTTTCGGAAGTAGAAGACGCATAAATTGTATGATATGACACATGATCTCCTACATGATATTTTGTTTCAATATCATCTGATTCAGAATTATCTTCAATTGGTTCAGATGGAATAACTGGTTCAACGTTAGGTAATTCTCCATAATAATAGTTAAAATCTGTTCTTGCTGAAGATCCATCAATAACAGCATCTGATGTACACTGCCACAACAGACAATTCATCGAAGGTTCATCTATTCCCCAATGTGCAAGCCATCTGTTAAATCCTTCAAAAGACATTAATCTACCATCGTTTAATACATTAGTAAAATAACTATAATTTGCGTAAACACCCGTTTTATATCCTGCATCCTTAACAATCTGCATGAATTCTACGCAAAAATCTGTGAGAAGTTCACCATTTTGTTCAGGAACAAGACCATGATTTCTTTTATATCCATCAGCGTCTTCCATGTCGAACCATACACCAAGAACAGGATTAAATCCCTGAATCATTCTTAATATATGTGCAGCTTCACTTCTTACTTCTTCTATATTAAGACAATAAGAATATATGTACACACCATAAGGGATGCCAAGTCTTTCACATTCCTGCATATTTCTAATAGCCTGTGAATCGTCTTGACTTTCTATATCTGAGCCATAGCCAATTCTAATGATTACACCATCAATACTTGACTTAATTGTATCCCAATCAAGCTGTCCATTATTGCTTGACACATCTATAATTCTATAAGCCATAAGTTCCTCCTTTATTTTTAGACAAAATAAAAGAACGAGCCTGAATTAGACTCGTTCTCATTGAAAGTTTTTATATTTAATTGTATTGTTATACCGCTAATTGCATAGGGTATAATTCCCATTTTCCATTTGGGTATTTATCAGCATTATCAGTTACTATCTTGTGTACTTCTTCAAGACTTCCAACATTGGTATCAATATGTATAACCTTACCGCCAGTTATACATAATTCCTCACATATTAAGTTATAAAACATTCTTCCCATACTTATTCTTCCTCCTCAATTTTCGATACAAAATAACTCATATATATCAACATTAAGAATGCGAGAAAGAGTAATAGCATTGCTAAGAAGTATATCTTTTGTATTTCCATTCTCTATTTTATTTAGAGCTGCAACGGATATTCCGCTAAGTCTTGATAACTCTTGTAATGTTAATGCCTTCTGATTTCTGTAATACCATAATTTATTATTCATAAGGTTAATATATGTAAATTATTGTTGTTCATACAGAAATTATACATTGAATTTTTTCTACTGTGGTAGAAATTTAATCTTCTTTAATTGGCAAAGCCATTACTTCAGGGATTATTTTTCCTTTAATTGAGTGATTGCCACCACAAGCAATATATGTATCTGCTAATAATTGAAATGTTTCTAATCCTGCTCTTGTAATATATTTTTGTGCTATAAATTTACTATGTAAATTATAAAGTTCAGCACCATATTGCACAATAATTCTCTGATTAGTTTCTTTTTCATTTACATCTAAAGACTTTTTAATATCATCTATACCTTTAGATATTTTTAAAATTTCCTGATACTGCCAATTATCGTGTTTTTCAAGCGTTTTAATACGATTTTCAACAGTTTCTTTATCTTCTTCGTTTCCTGTTTTAATGCGAAATTTTTTTTTGAAATAACTGAATATTTCAATAATTTCCTTAGCTGCAAATAAGATGGCAAAGAACCCAAGAATGACTAATAAATAATCAATTTGTGCAAGTTTTTCTATAGATCCCACTCATATATACCATCCTTTCTTACTTCTTCAAAAAATTCTTAAATGCTTCATATAAACCTGTAGAAGCAAGACCAGAGACAAGACCGCCAAGTAATATTTCAGGTGTAAAAGCCATATTCATCCATACGTTTAAAATCACTCCTAATACACCCATAATTGCAGGAATGTATTTATTAACTACATCTGTTGTTACGATGTTTTTTAACACATAACCAATACATAAACAAATTCCTACTATTATAGGCACTGCATAATTAGTTAAAAATGATAAATCTGTCATAATTTTAATCCTCCTTATATATTAGGTCTATTTCTCATCCATTCTTCATAGCATTTCTTAGTTTCTCCTTTATGAAAGAAACAACATAAATGTCCATGATTTTTTTCACTTTCTTCTATCCATTTTGGCTGAACACGCCATTTAGATGTATAGAATATTATTTGAGGTAGTTGCGTAATAGGAACAATATTTTCTTTTCCATAACATTCATATACTTCATCTAACGAATTAAATATTTTGTTAATTTTAATCACCACCTAAATCGTAAAAAATAGGGATAGCACAAAAACAAATATCGTAGTCATGCTATCCCTATAGGTATAATGATTAAAATTAACTACAATATTTATTCTGATTTTTCTAATGGCTTTTCTTTTACTGTTTTCTGAACATTTCTCGTGGAAATTTTAGAATTGTTATATTCCTGTTCAGATACAGCAGAATATTTACCATTTTCATATTTTATGTACACAACTTTTGTTCCTTCGGGAACATCTAAGGTTATCTGAATTTCTTTACCTTTAAATTCAAAAACAACAATATTGAGGAACTTGTTGTGATATGTAATTTTACATTTCTGTATCATTGCTTAATTCCTCCAAAAAATAGAAGAGTGCTTAAAACACTCTTCTTAATGAATATATTATTCCTCAATAAGAGTAAGATCTAACATATTATCATCTTCATCTGCCATAAGATCGCATGTTATTGTTATACTTCCTGGATCACCATTATTAGAATATGAAAGACTCATATTAGACTGTGGAGCAACCTTATAAGCAGTAAACTTATATGGGAGAACGTTATCATCCTCTGTCTTCATAATAGTATCTCCATAAACAATAAAATTCTTAGGGAAACTTGTAGACTTGATGTTGATTCTTTCAACACCAGTAGATACTTCCTTAAGATAATATGCGATTACCTTATCTCCATCTGTAAGGGCAGAAGTAAGAGTAATAGCTGTTGAATCACCAGTAATTGCTAAAGATGTTCCACAATCATCATCTGCTTTATATACAACAACACTTCCTGCAACAGGTGCTTCTGATAATGTTACTGTAGCCCCTGAACCGGTAACAGCAAGTTCCTCTCTGACCATAAATTTAGCTGTCTTAGAAACTTCGCCACCTGTAATTAACTGCCATAATTTAACAGTCTGAATTTGAGTTTCAATAGTAAGAGTACCGCCTTTTTCACCACTAAAGCTAACCTTCTTAGGGTGTCCTTTACCGCCATATGCATATACATTTTCACCTGTAAGTTCAGTAGTAGTTACATTGGCGAAATCAAGGTTTAAGAAAGGCTTCTTAGTAGCATAGTCAACAAAAATAAGGTCGGCAACTTCTCTGTTAGCCATATTTGTATTACTATTTGCCATTTTATAATCCTCCTAATTTAATATTTTTATAAATAAAAAAGACTCTGCATCTCGCAAAGCCTTAATTGTCGATTCTTTTATACCATTCCGTATAATTAAATTGTTTCTTTTCATCTCCCCAAACTGAGACAGTAAATTTACTCATATCATATATGTTATTTCCTGCCATTCTTGTAAAAGCATCCCATAATTGATATACAGTTATATTCCAAATATTTGTCATATTTAGCGAAGCATGTTTATTTGCTATAACGGATACCAAGTTATCTAACTGTAATGCCTTATCTGACTTATTTTTCTTCTTATTTGCCTCTCTACCTTTTTTGAGCTTTTCTAATATTTCCAATGCTTTTTTGCTCTTAACTTTCGACTCATCAATTTCTTGTTCATCATTATTAATAGCATTAAGTTGTAATATGATACTGACTAGCTCTTTCCATATCTTTGTATGTATAAATGACTTTGGAATGATATTACCTTTATCATCTTTACTATCATAAATAATAAAAGCAGAAATCTCTTTGTTCCAAATAATATTTTCTACAATAAAAAAATCCAATACCTTAGTTAGATTGTTGATAATAGTTTCATCAACAATACATATGTCTATTAAGGTAACAGTATTTTTGTCTGTCTCGCTTAATGATTCATACCATGCACGAAGTTTTGGGTTAATTTCATCTATATACATTTGTGGGGTAAGAGATAAGATTCTTATATAAAAAAGATAAGTCTCATATGTAATATTCCACACTTCTGATAAAGTAGGAGATTTTATACTACATATAGATGTTTTGAATGGAAAAGGTGATATGAGATCAGAATAACTTAATTTCATCAATTATCCTTAATTTTAAAATCGGATATTGTATAAATCATCTGTTTGCCGTATGTTTTTGAGTTTGGGAAAAAATGTTCAACAGATGATAAGTGAAGCTTACCAATACCAAACTTATCTGAATACCTTAAAGACCTTTCAATCATATCACATAATATATCAACTCTAGTACCACGATATCCTTTCTTAGAATATTTCATAACACCTTTATGACAAAATACCCATATAGTTATCATCATGTCTTTAATTGTTCCAGTTGGTATTCTTGGAGTTTCAACTTCACAACAAATATAACTCAATGTTTGAGTTTGTGTTTCGTCTATATATAAGTAAGGAAAGATTTGCTTATACACAGTATCGTCAATCTCATCTTGTGTATATTTCTTATCGTATCCTTTACCTAATAAGACTTCCATTATTTCGCTATTGTCGAGAAATGTTTGAATAAGAACAGATTTACACAATCCAGTATCTTTTATAACAGTTTCTGCCATTAGTATCCCTCCTCAACAGTAATAGTTTTTTCAGCCATTATTTTATCTTCAAGATTTAAGATTTGTACAACAAATAATTCTTCTAAATAAGAATCATCATCAATAAATAAATGAATTGTAATTCCATCGACTGATTTCTTTATGTCAAAATCCGATACAACATTCCATTTAAAATCAGCATATTCTATCTGATTACCTTCTGAATCTTTAAATTCTACACTCCATACTCTTTCTTTCCCCAACTTTAAAGTGTCGCTACCTAATATAGAAGCAATAACATCTTTCTCTTGAGGTTCAGATGGAATATTAGGATTAGAAGCAGAAGAGTTGTAATTGCAAATCCTCAATTCTTGATTATCATATTTTTCATTGAATTCATCTTTATCAGCTATAAAATTCAGAATACTTCCGTGATATTCATCACCATAATCGTACAAGACATCATCATCACGAGTAAGCTTAAATACTTTTATAGGCTTATCTTTATATCTGTCGATAAAAACACGCTTGGTTTCCAACTCAATAGTTTCTTCGTCATAAGGAATTTTGATAGCATAATTGTTTGATGTAAGAAAAATAGTATTATTTCCATTCTCACCAACATCGTACTTTGATGCAGATGTTATATTGCACCAACGCTCAACAATGTCACCATTTTTATTCTGCCATATAAGATTATATTGACAAAGACACATTGTAGCTTTTTCATATATTCCTTGCGTGCTAGGAAGACCATCTATAAGCCAATATCTATTTTCAAAAAATACATACATTCCTGCTTTAACAGTTCCAATACTGAATAAGCCAATGCGTTCCATTGACTTCAACATCGTATCAGCGGAGTTTCCCTGAATAATACAGCGAATTACTTGTGATTCAGACAAATCATGATTGTATAATGTTATGTTAGTAGCAATATCAGTTTCTAATGCTTCTGAAAAGGCATCATCTTTATAATCTTGAAAACCTTCATTTTCATACCCACCAATACTATTAGGTTTGGTAGAAGAGGAGAGTAAATACCATTCTTTTGACATGATAATCCTCCTTAAATAAAAGCAGTTGTTTTTTGATTTTCAACAAGATCTCTAGCATTTTCTTGCATTAAATTATATTCATCTTCTGTGTATTTCTTAGAATTATCAGAAGCACCAACAGATAAATCTTTTCCTACAATACTGATACGCTTATTAACTTTAGAAAGTTGTCTTTCCTGATAGTATTCCTTCATAAAAGCAGCAAGAGTTGACATTGTAATATCATCTATTTTTTTATCAAACGATAATATCTCTGAATCAAATATCAATTTATCTAATTCAAGAGAATATCGACTAACTGCTTTTCTAAGCCATATAATTTCCAATTCTAAAGGAATAACTTGTTTATCAGCAAAAGATGATTCAAAGAAATCTATAACTTCATTAGCAGTTGTTCTTTCTTCCATGATGTCACCTCTTATGGTTCAATACCTGTATATTTAACACAGAAATCTATCTTATGATAATCATTAAAATTAAGTTCCTTAATACACTCAATTAAATATGCTTTCTCTGCACGAGTTACAACCCTGTCTTCAATTTCCGCTTCAAAGTCTTTCTGTGATTTAATTGTAAAAATATCCTTTACAATATCTTTAGTTAAGAAAGCCTGAGTCTTATGTTCATCAGGTATATCAAAACTTAATTCTGAACGTGTAAAAGCATCATCTATGTACCAAGTTGCATGTGAACCTACAGAGTCAGTACCATTAAGTAGTCTGTTACCATTCTGTGCCTGAGCAATTACTTCTTCACGAGAGAGTAGTACTGTTCCCTTTGGTGGAACACTAATATCTCCACTTGTAGTTACTCTTGGAGCACCAGTTATCCAAGGTGCAATACTTCTCACATTTATCTTCTTGTCAAGACGAGTATCTTCCTCTATCGGCTTTTCAACAACTCTTTCAACAATCTTTTCAACTGTTTTTACATTTATATCTTCAGCCTTAATTGAATCATCGTCTTTTACTTCAATATTCTCTGTGTTATTTTCTGTTTTTTTCTTATATGTTGGCATTTGCCAATCCTCCTTATCGACTATATTTTATTTTTTTCAACTAATACTTATGTTTAACTTCATTATATAAAGCAATAATTTTATCCAATTTTTTAGATTTTGGGAAAACATAATATTTCACATTTGTAATGGGATGTATGCCTATACTTATATATGAAATATCAAAAGCTCTAATAAAATGAGACAATTTCTTTGAATAACAATAAAAATTATTGTTCATAATTTTCTCCATATAACTAAAATGCAGAGGTGACATTAAGTCACCCCCCTACATGTTTAAAATATCTTATTTTAATGAATCAAGACTCTGATCATGAATGAGTCCTATTTCATACTCACGTCCACTTGCTACAAGTGCGCCAACAGATAAATCAAATCTTGATATAATCTGACCTGTAGTTACATCTGTACCTGTGAATGATGTAAGACCACCACGAGTAATTGTATAAATAGGTGACTGACCGCCAGCAGGAATTACATAACCAAGACCAGCAGGAAGCATAGTATCAAAGTTATCACCAGCCTTATTCATAGTTGTAAGGTCATAAGGATTTGGAAGCTCTGCAAGAACTGCACCATTATACATACCCATAAGACCTGTACTATGTATCTCGTCCATTACCTTCTGAGAAATACCTGTAACAGCAGGAGTTGTACCCTGGAATCCAGCGAATCCATTAAACTTAGAAATAAGTGCATAATCACCAGTAATTGTTGGCTTGCCAAAACGTCTAACATTAGCAATTACCTTATCAGCATTTGTCTTTGTAAGACTTGCATCATCAGCAAGGTACTTAACACCTTTTGCATTCTTAATTGCATTATAGATTGTTTCAACAACATACTTAGCAGCCTTGTTTCTAATCTGAACTCTTACCTGATCCTGAAGTTCATTTTCATCTGTCATATCGCCAACAGCAGCCTTTCTGTAATCTACAGCATAACCACCAGAAATATTAACAGTAGCGATAGGAACTCTCTTCTTTCTGATTACTGGGAATGTTACATCCTGTCCAGCAGCCTGAATCTTAGAATCAAGATTAGCAAACTCTGGAATTTCAACCTCACAAGAATCGTTAAATCCAATAGGCTTATAGTTACCATAGATAGAAAGTAACTTAATTTCCTTCATGAGAACTGGTTCCATTGCAAAACGTCTGATTTCGTTAAGCTCAGACATTGCATTAACATCACCATTAGAAGCTTTTGAGTTAAGTTCCATAATATATTTAGCGGCAGCATCTGCCTTTTTTCCATAAGGTGATAAATCCTTACCCTGTGCCATAGCAGAGAAAATCTCTACAACAGGAGAGTTAGCCTTTACCTTGCCACTAACAAAGTTAGCGTCTTTTCTTTCATTATTTAATTCAAATGTATAAGACATAATTTATAATCCTCCTTAAAATATCTTTTAATTATTAAGCTGTTGCACCATTAACTAAAACAACAACACCCTGCTTATTACCGATTACACTCTTGACCTCAAGATTGAGTTCTGTAGATACCGAAGCATTCACCTCAAGAGAACCATCTGCTTTTGCTGTAAGCTTGTTACCAACAGCTATTTCATCAGGAAGTGGGTAATCATAAACTTCAAGTTCCTCACCTGCAAGCTTTGCAAGGTCAAGAACACGAACATGCTCACCTTTTGCAATAGGATATTTAGGAAGACCTGCATTATCTCCATCCTCTGCCTGCATAATTACCTTTGTACCATCTTCGGCAACTGCAAATGTACCAGAAGTAACAGCACCGAAAGCACCATTAAATGTATCAGCACCAACTACAGCATCTTCAAATGCGTACTTGTGCTCAATCTGATCAAAATTTCTAAATTTAATCATAGTTTTTAATTCCTCCTTAAAATAAAAATAACCCAGACAATAAATTGCCTGAGATTAATGATTGATTATTAATAATGTAAAAATTAATTAGAAAATATTTGTATCTTCCTCATCTTCATGAGATTCTGAACAAACCTCTGAGAATATGTCTTCAACGACATCTTCTTTTACTGAATTCTGTTCTGCAATCTTAGCATCGGCTTCAGCTTTCTTCTGAGCTTCCACAATATTCATACAAATCTTTGACTTAATAGAGTTAATTTCAGAAGTAACATTCTCTAAATCTTCTTTCTTTGTAGCTGCATTGATTTCAGAAGTAAGTTTATCAATATCTTCTTTTGCTACAGCCTTTTCATCCTCATTAAAATCACCAAGAGTAGTGTCTAATTCTCCAAGCTTCTCAGCAACCTTTGCTTTTGCAAGTTCCTGTTCAAGAATTTCTCTTTCAGTCCAATATGTTTCGTGGTCTTTCTTTAACTGATCAAGAGTAGCCTGAATCTGTTCAACAGAAGCATTGAGTTCTAAAATCTTAGCATCCTTTTCAGCAAGTTCAGAATTTTTTTCTTCGATAGTACTATTTAATTCTGCAATCTGTGTCTCATAAGCCTGCGACTTATCATTTAACTCAGAAATTGTAGAATGAATAGTTGACTTAATTTCATCCATATTAAATTCCATTGTTTCTTTGTCCTCCTTATTTTGTTTCTTTTCTGATATTTCAAGTAAAATTGCACTATCGTCAGCAGGCGTAATACTGAGAAATGCATCCCCCGTATAACAGTAAATTTGAGGTGTTCGATATGTATCACTAGGATTTTCTTCTTCATAAACAATTTTATTATCATTTTCTTTTATTCCCATTATTTCAATAGAAGTATCAACATTTCCTAATGCGTAATTTTTCCTTAACCATGAAACAAATTTTGGATAGCGTTGAGAATATAAAAAGCCGTTTGCACAAACAGCTTCTATATCATTACCATTTTTATCCTTAATTGTTTCAATGGTTGCATTTTCACATACACCTACAACTTCAGAATTTTCAAACACTGGTTCTTTAATACCATCGCTTATAACTTCTTCGCCTGTTAATCCGTGCCCAAATGGAGTCTCTTTTTCTTCATCTAACTCAGCACAAAATGGCATTCCTTTGGCAGAATCAAGTGCATTTAACACATATTCCTTTTTCCAATGTAAACCATTTGCGTTTGTTTCTTGTGTGTCATCATGAATTTTATGAAGCACAACCTTAATTGGAACACGCCCATTTTTACTTGATTTATTAGAAATTTCGAGGATATTTCCTAACATATATTTATCCTCCTTATTGAGTTGTATATAATAAAAGAAGCCCACAATTAAGCAGACTTCTAATTATTACTGTTATTTAATTATTATTTATTGTCACTTGGACTAGGTAAATTATTACCATCATTATTCTGTGATTTCACAGTATTTTCAGTTGGATTATCAGTTTTTGGTCTTCCTCCAACTTGGTCATCTTTAGAAATAGTGTTGCTAGTAAGGTGAGGTACATATTTATCGAAAATCTTATTATCGTATTCTTCATCAAGAATATTAAAATAAATGTCTGGATTAATACCTGTACTTGCAATTAACATAGTCATAGAACCACTTGCCTGTAAATATAAATTCTTCATCATATCAAAAAATTGCTGTCTATTGACTAAAGAGGTTGGAAGATAATATACTTCAACTCGATTACGCCTATCCTTAATTATATTCTCGTTAATAACATAATTAAGTTCAGTCTGTAACTCTTGAATCCATGTATATATCTGTGCGTTGACCATTTCCAAGTTGTGTTGTCCACCTGCAAATGTACCTGTGGAAGACGCACCTAATAATTGAGCTGCAAAACCTAAATCCAAAGCAATCTTATCTGTCAAATCTCCTTCATTTTTACTATCAAAAATATCGGTAGTTCCTACATCAAGAGTGTCTATCTTTGTACCTGCTGATACGGTAAAAAAAGAAGTACCACCACGATTATTTTTAGTCATTACAGCTTGTTTAACCTTGTTATGTTGATCTTCCTGTTGACTCTTTGTTAATGCGCAACTTCCTTTGTCCTTACCTTCTGGCAGAGTTTGAACTACTATACGATTGTTTAATTCTTTCAGAACATTTCGCTTTGTATCAACAAATTCATTTTGATAAAGAATATCCGCAATAGCAGCGATAGCAAGTGGTCTACCCCAAGGTTCACTAATTTTGCACTTAATCTTATGAGCTATAGTACGCTTATTATCTAATATAAGCCAGTTATTGCCTGTAAAATTCCCTTTTTCCCACTGTAAATATCCATTGCGAATTTCAGAAGGATATTTTTTTAACTTACGATTTTTCTCATCCTGAGTTACACATTTTTCGTCAAAGTATCGCAAATTAAAAGCAATAACATTTCTATTATTCTTTCTACCTACAATCTTTGTATATTCATAGGGGAGTGGTATAATAGAAGCATTCATACCCATATCACATAATTCTATGATATTTTCAACATCATAGTCAGATAATGCTTTTGTGTTATCATTTGGCTTCTTAGTGACTTCAAAATAATAAAAACAGTTACCTTCATTCATATCAGTAAATAAAGCATCCCTAATAAATTGTTTATCATTGATATTTTCAAGAGTAGACAACATTAAGTCTTTATTCTTGTTTAGTTTGGTTTTACCGAATAATCGTTTTTTACCATAAACAACTCTATCCAAGCATGGAAGAGATACCATATAATCAATTGAGTTTGTTACAACACCTTCACTATTATAGACAAACATTGCAAGTCGCCTTGTTAGGTCATGATTTGCAATAGGATCTTTAACAATAGATCGAATTTCTTCTGGTGTGAATTCATTATATAGGTTACAGCCAAAAATATCTGTAGAAGCTATTGAACCAAAATAACTATTGTATTCGTATGTATGTGGTGGGGTGGTAGTCTGATTAGACTGAGATGTTTGAGTTGAATTTGTTTCTGATATTTTTGTAGAGTTTATTTCTTCTATTTGCGATTTTGGAGGACGACCTCGTTTACGCTTTATTTGTTCTTCTGGCAATGAGTGCCTCCTTTCGTTAATTTATAAAAGTTGTATATTCGTAATCTGAATTTGCATATATGTCTCTGTAAAATTCATTAATCAGCCATAGTGCATATATTGTTGCTGAGACTCTATCTTTGTCCAATTTATTAACAACTTTTTCAATTGTAACGCCACCATTATTAAGATGTTTTAATTTTAAATTGGCAATTTCTTCAAAAAGCACATCAGTTTGTAGATATGGAGCAACACAATTATCAAAATCATCATATTCTTTTTCAGAAAAATCCGATTGTTGTCGCTGTTCCAACATTCTGAATTTACCACTATCTACAACATCTATAAAATTTGTTACAATTTTGCTTTGAGCTGATTGTGCTTTTAAATTGTATAATATCTTTTCTGCAATTTCAGGAACTTCTGGTTCATTAGTATCATTAATTGTGTCCCAACATCCTAACGATTCTTTAGTGATTGGATCGAAAGATTCTTTGCATAATTCATCAATTAATCCCGCCCCAAGTCCATTTCCATCAACGACAATAGCTTTTGCATTGTATTGTTTTTGATACTTTTTGATAGTACAAGCTTGTGCTGTGAAGTTCATTATATTTGGAATATTAATAAGATTAACAAGATCAAAAGATACAATCCTAGATTTATCTTTTGTCCTATTGACTTTGATTACAGATATAAAAGACTGATTGTTACTTGTATTTTGACTTCGTGCAACATCAACACCTAAGTAAAATTCTTCATTTTCATTAGTCGATTTCATAATTGGGGAAGTGAGAGAGCGACAAGACATCAATTTATTAATATTTACCAATGCACCACTAGAAGCTCCAACCCATTTAGATTCATAGTTTTGTGCAAATGATATCATAGTCATATCACGTTTCTTTTGAAAAATTTGACTTTTTGTTGAACCCCTACCATACCAGCAAGGAAGCCAAAAACTTGAACCTAAAACAATTTTCCCGTTCAAATTAATCATATCTTTTACCATATCAACTGAACGTTGATATTCATCAGAACCTTTGAAACCTGCTGTGGTAAAAAAGTTAATTTGCTGATTTAATTCTTCTGGATCAGTGATAGAATATTCTCCAACACATACACGAGGAACTTCTACAATAGGCAAAAGAGCATCAAGAAACGTATCATTATCAATAAGAGCAGATTCTTCCATATTCATACGTTTACGTCTCTGACCTTTTGATGTTTGTGAATTTGCTAAATTATCTAATCTTGCACCATTTCTAAATACGATAAGTGCGTCACCTTTAGCAAAATTTGCCTTTTCAACCTCATTTTTTAGCATAGGATAAAAACGCATAATTTCATTATATTTTTCTTTTAATAAATCAGCAGCATTTTCTTTTGTTTGTGCCGAAAGAGAAATAGAAATTTCAGGGAAAAATACACAAGCTAATATAGAAGCAAGCACCTCATCAAACGTTTTTCCATAGCCTCGTGGGAAAACTCCATAGAATGATGTAAATCTTAACATCACTCTCAAATATATTCGTTGGTCAAGATGTAAATTAAGTCCACCCTTTTGAGGTTTAATTAAATCTAAAAAGGCATCGGGAAACCATCTCGAAAAGCTACAAAAATATTCCCAATTATCAATATTAAAAGATGATGTATCATTCATTTTATTCACCATCCTTAAATTCTTTTGGTATAGTTATAAATTTTTCTATTGTTTCCCTATTCTGTTCGGTTGTATCTTCTGAAAAAATCCCATAAGGATCACCATATGTATCAACATATTCTTTTTTCTTTTTGTCATAGAATTTATAAATATCTTTATAATCAACCTCTGGCATATTATTAAGATTTCTTTCATAATTGACATAACACCAAATAATGAAATCTGCTGCATCTTTTGGTTGATATTTAAATTCAGGAAATATCTTAATTCTTTCTTTTACACCTTCGACAGCAGTAAATATATCACTAAAATTTACAATTCCACCTTGTAAATCTTCTTTAGAAATCTGCTTGGCTGTAAGTTTACCTTGTTCAGCGGCTGTCTGAGCAGCAGAATACCATTTCTGTGCCTCACCAACATCACCTTTTGCAGTAGCCATTTCTTCTTTTACTTTAAAACGGACGTAAGTAACCAATGCTTCTCTATGAATACTTGTTTGGATGATATATGTTTGTTTCATCTCTTCATATTTTCGAGACATTTTTTTATATTCGGTTTTTGTATATCCTTCACCAAAAAGATTTACCATATCCTCGGTTACTTCAAAATTATCTTTTTTTCGCAAAACCATAGGGACTTCTTCATCTGCAACATCTTTTATAAGATTAAATGCAGAAGTGTTATTATTCTCATTTTCAATATATTTTTTATTAATCCTATCCTTATCGACAACACCAATATTAGAATTAGAATGCATATGACCATCTAATTCTGAATCAGCAAATGATTTATCACGATTCTGTCTAAGCATTGTATTTTTAAAATATAATCCAATTATATCTTTACCGTGTTTAGCGATTTCTTCATCGGGTAAATAGCCATGCTCTTTTTTATACTGATTATAAGCAGAATCCAAGTCATCCCAATATAAAGGCTTATCTAATCTTTGAAGCATTGTCTTCATTTTTGTTTTATTAATCGTTCCATCGTCAGAGTTCACAATTCCGTCTTTTACACAAGTAATACATATAGGTACGCATTTATCATCTTGATATAACGGACTTGCACTTTTATAGAAACCTGTGGCTATTGCTTTTTCTTTTTTGCAAATAGGACAAATTTTCTTTTTTACTTCTTTTTTTGTAGCCAATTAGCCACACCTCCTTTATTTTCAACTAAATAAGCACCACTTCAATTAAGAAGCAGTGCTTTTCAAATAATCTTCATAATACATCCATTTTAAATATATTCCATCCTTATTTTTACTAGATTCGTATTTTCCCTCACAACAACGTTTAATTGAACTTCTATTTGTTTTACATTCTTTAGCAGCAAGACTCATTGAGTCGTATATTTTATCAAAAGTTATAGAATATACTTTTTTATATCGTGATCTCGCATTAGATTTTTTAGTTGTATAATCACAAATTCCTATTTTTGCCGCTGTTTTCAAATAAGAAGTTACAGTTCCTTCTCCAATTTTTAATTGGTTTCTTATTTCGCCTGCGGTTAATCCTTTATTCCACAATTCTCCAGTTCTGACAATAATGGAACTTGTTGATATTTTATTACTTAATTCAAAATCAATCTTTGATAAATCTATAATATTATGTAATTCAGACTGTAATATATTATTAAGAATAAATAAATACTTATTATCTCTTTTATAATTACAATCAATTCTTATAACTTGTATATTATGTTCTTTCGCTAAGTTATCTTTTATATTGTCTATTGTTTCAAGCTCATCTGATGAATATTCTGAATGCGTATGAGCTTTATTCCCATGTCCTATGCCACCATCCATTTCTATCACATATCCTTTATTATTTAATCCAAAATAAATATCATATATTCCACGCTTTTTAATGCCATTAAAATCATAAGAACACCAATCAGGTTTATATTCTCTTTCAAGAAAATTTAAATCATCTTCAATTTGATGTAATGAATTATATATAAACTTATTTGGATAACTGATACCATCTGAACAAAACGGGCAAGATAATTTATTTGATGCTATATTGCAAGGAGCTTCTTTAAATGTATTATGACATTCTGGACAATTCCATTCTAATTTTTCTTTAGAATGCATAGTATATTTATATGCATCTCTAGAATCATTTAAGAAATTTATAAGATCAGGTCGAACAGTATTTATATCATTCACTCCAATAATAACTTTATTCATAGAATTTGTAACGCAATAACATCGTGCGTTTCTATAAATAAAAGAAGTTGGTGTCATATTAAAATAATGAATCTCACCATTGGGATGATTATGTTTAAATTTAACAATATCAGTTAAACTGAAATAATCATCGACTATTTCATATTCATTTCCAACTAATTCATAAATCTTATTTTTAATATTTTTGCTTTTTTCTTCCTTTGATTTTGTTACTGCATCAGCACCACAATATTTACAACCATGTTTATTATTTAAGACAGATTCTGGTGTTGAAGTATATTCGTATTGATGAATTTTACAAAAATGTTTTATTGAAACATTTGTACCTTTTATAGGTTCTAAATTTATAATATTTCCATTAAATCTTTCATTTAATAATTGTTTATATTCATCATTCGTATACGCCATTCTTTCTTTTGAATGTCTTTTGTGACTTTCTTCTCCACATTTTGGACATCCATATTTAGAACCTAATACAGAACTTGGTGTAGAATAATATTCATAATTATGATAATTACACCTATGTAATATTTTTGTATTTAGATTAATATATGGCTCTAAATTTTCAATTTTATCTCCATATTTATCTTTTAACTGTTCTCCATAGGTTTTTGTTTTTGGTCTTCCCATTCATTATTTCTCCAATCTCTCCATATCAACAACAATAATAGAAGAGAAGAGTGACTGGATATGGAGTACAGTCATTCACGAAGATGATCAGTCCTCGTTATTCTTCTCTTAATTCCAACTATCTGCAATCGAAACAGTAATAATCCTCTCATAGTTGGCTATATATTTATTCTCTTTTATTTTTCTAAATATTTATTTACTATTTAATTTTTTTTGTCATACATATGTTATAATCTAAATATAAATATAGAAAGTGGTGATTTAAAATGGCTTCAAAATCTAAAAAAACTATGAAAGATCTAAACGAAGAAGTGGAATTGCATAAATTATTATTATCCGATTATTCAAAAAATGATGATAATAATCAATTTATTAAACAAATGGATGATTTTAGAGAATTTTTAAAAGAAGCATGTAAACTGTCTTCTGGATACTTACAGCTATATAACCAATTTAAAGAAACAGAAAATTTTCATGAATATAAAGATTTTTTTATATTTTGTGAAAGTTTTCATGAAAGGCTAATTGAAATAATTGAAAAAGATAATATTTTAACATCAAACAATCATTCTTCTATAAAAGAATATTTATCATTAGATTACAATAAAAAATTTTACCAAGATATATTAAACGAATTTTCTAATCTTGACAAATATATGAAAAATTGTAATAACTTTATAATGGTCGGTTGTGGGTCGTTCCCTATTACACTGTTCTATGTTTGTGAAAAATATTCTAATTTAAATATTATTGGAATAGATAATAGTCCAGAAGCAATTATTAATGCAAAAGAACTTAAAACCAAATTAAATTATCAAAAACTTGCTTTTGAAATAATAGATGGAATAAATTATAACTATTCAAATATAGACACAATTTTTATAGCAAATTTAGTTATACCAAAAACAAAAGTATTAAAAAGAATAGCAATGACCTGTAAACAAGGAACAAAAATTTTTCTTCGAATTCCTGTTATGTATGGTTCATTATTATCTGAAGATGTAAATTATTCATCAATCAATAGTTTTAAATCAATAGAAGTTATAGAACCATCTAAAACTACTGACGATATTTTATATAAATTATTAGTATTAGAAAAACTTTAAAAAAGGAGTCGATTTTATATGCCAGAAAAAGAATGCTTTGTTATTATGCCTATTGCCGACCAAGATGGATATGAACCAGATCATTTTAAGTTGGTTTATGAAGATATAATTAAAATTGCTTGCAATGATGCAGGATTTAAACCGATTAGAGCAGATGATGTAAAACAAACCAATTTAATACATAAAGATATTCTACAAAAAATATTAGAAACTCCAATCGCAATCTGTGATTTGAGTTCAAATAATCCAAATGTTTTATTTGAACTAGGAATTAGGCAGGCTTTTGACAAACCTGTTGTTTTAATTAAAGACAAAATAACCAAATCTATTTTTGATTTATCACCACTAAGGTATACCGAATATGTAAGTACACACAAATATAGAGATGTGTTAAAATCACAAAAATTAATTAAAGAAGCATTACTAAGTACAGAAAAGGCATCGGAAGATGCTGCAAATATTAATTCTTTAATTAATTTATTATCTCTTCCAAGTGCTGCTTCATTAAAACCACAAGAAAATGATAAAAATAGTTTAAATTATTTGATTTTGCAACAAATTAGTGATATGCAACAAGAAATTAAAAATATAACGAATAATGTAATAATTAATCCATCACAAAGCGAATTTGGTGATAAGGATAATATTCTATCATTAGTTTCCCAATTAAAGAAACTGATTAGTGATGGATATCCAAAACAAATTATTCAAAATAATTATGATGATATCAATTCTAAACTTAGTGAAATGAATGATTTTCTTAGCAAAGTTGAAAAGGATAGAATAAATAGAGAATTACAAGAAATAAAAATTTTTATTGATGAATAATATTTCAATTTATTATAAAAAGGAGAGTAGCAGAAACCACTCTCCTTAAAAATCAATAATTTAATTATGCAACCCAAAACTCTTTAACTTTCTTCATAATATAAAGTTGTCCTTTACCTGTAACAAATTTAATTTGCATATTTCCATGTAAAGCCTCCAGCGGTTTTTCTTTTTTCTTTGCAGCATTTAGTTATGCAACTACTATCAACACCTGTTAATAAATATGCTTCTTTGGCACAAGAAAATTTCTTTATTACAACACCATTCAAAATTTGTAAAACGGGTTTTGCATTAACTGAATCCCCAAGATATTTTCCGTAAAAATAATTATCTTTTCCTTGTTTTCCTTTTTTCTTATTTGTTTCGTTAGAATATTTCTTACCAGTTTGTTTTTTAGAAATTTTTTCTCTTATTTCATCATTTTTAGTTTTGCCAAGCCAATATTTAGATGCATTTTGCTTAATTTTTATTTTTATAGATTCTGGTAGAGTTGAATTTTCGCCACCATATTTAATGTTATAGCCAAATTTTTCATTAGTGGTATTATATTTTTTTATTAAAAATTCTTCAAATATGTTTGCTTCGTCAGACGTCAAATTTTCAAACAAAACTATATGTTTAAAATTATCCCATCTATATTTTTTAATAGCATTATTAAATGCAATACAATTTTTATAACCTAATCCATTTGCCCATCTTTTTTCAGGAGATTGACATGTTTGCCCAATATACATTTTTCCATTTGACTTGTTTATATGTACATATATATAAAATGAATTTTCTGACACTAATTCTTACAACCTTTCTTATGCGAAGCACCATGCTTACGAATAGTAGGAAGAACTTCATCTGTTACCCAATCTGAAAACTTTTCAGCTTCAGGCTTACGACTTGTAAATACTAATTTGTAAACACCACTTTCTGTAAGAAAATTCTCACCTGCGTTATTTAATTTTCGGAAGTCGGCATTGCCGATATCCGAATTTTTAACCTTAATTACCTGATGTTTATTCATTTTTCTAAGATTGTCATCGACATTTTTTATATCAAGAATCTCTGCTACATGTTTTGGATTAAATAATACCTGACCATTTAATTCAAAAACTTCAACATTGTTACCTTCAAAAATCATTAAATTTTTATCCATAAATATTTCCTTTCTGTCACACTAAAGCAAGTGAGCCACTGTATAATTTTCATTGTTTGCCGACAATGTTCTCATTGTCTTATGTGGAGCGATTGCGGCAACAATCGTTCCTGAAAGGACTTATTTATGAAAAATAAGTAACAATAGGAGTAAATCACTCCACATAAAACAACGAGCTATATATTTATTCTCTTTTTAAATTCCATCACAATATAAAAAGAGCCACTTCATACGAAATGACTTCTCATAATTTTCAATATTAAATTTCCAATGAAAGTGCAATTCACTTCACTTAGCACACCCACTGTGCATCGAACACAGGTTAGAAGTTTTGGAGACTTCATTCTTGCCAAAAGATAGGTGCATACGCCGTGTTAGGGATTAATTAAAACCCACTAACATTGCCGTATTTTTCTATATAATCAGGCTTTCTATACCAATTAAAGCCATATGCATAGTGACTTCCGTTTCTTCTTCCTCTTACAGCATCTCCAATAGCACCGCTGTTTTTATTTAAATAATCATAAATTTCAGAATACGAATGGAAAATATTAAGTATTTTTGAACTGTTTAATTCTACTTGATAGACAGTATGTTCATCACTTTCTTTGTATAAATCTTTTTTATGTAATAATTTAACCCCATGTGAATTTAATAAATTTCTAACATGTGATTCGTCAATATCATATTTCTTAGAAATTAAATGTACATTATGTGTTTCGTTATACATATTTATTATTTCTTCAATATTATATTGCTTATATTTTCTTGAATCGCCACCTAATGTTGCATTATATCCATTACAATCCTTAAACCCAACATAAGTTCTTAATTTATTAATCCAATACATTTCTCTTTTGCAAGCAATATCTCCATTTTTACAATCTTCAATTTTTTCTATATGAAAATGTTCGCTTCCATATTTATTTATTGCTTTGTAGAAAGGTCTATTTTTGCATCTATCTTTTTTCGAATCATTAATATGTTGTTTGAATCTAACATCTTCCGAATATTCAGTTTTTCCGACATAAATTTTTCCATTTACATCATTTGTAATCTTATAAATTAAGCTCATTATATACCTCCATATTTTTCTACATAAAAATAGTGGTCTACTTACTTGCAGACCACCTATCTAATAATTCATCAAGTTCTTTAGTTTTTATATAAACCCAAAATAATTTTTTGCTATTCGGGTTAAGTGCTGCCAATTTATATCTCATTCCGTTATCTCTTAAATAATCACGAAGTGGAAGAGAGTAGCAGGTATAAAGTTCTACCTCCATATATTTGTACCTTTCATTTAATCTTGTGCAATACCAACTCTGCCAATACTACATAATAAAAGAGCCACCTCATGAAGTGACTCTCTGTTACTATACAAAAAAATGTATAGCCTCGCTGTCCATTTAAGTATCAGCTACGTAATGATCTGTAGGAGATTCGGACTCCTGTTGCCGCCGTGAAAGGGCGGTGTCCTAGACCGCTAGACGAACAGACCTAATATGGGTATCTCACCCACTGGATCAGCATAAAGCACTAACTAGCTGATTTTGGACTGTACACATCCAGTTATTACTCAGGTACAAACTAAGTACCCTAAGACACACAAGGTATCCATGCTTTCTGATTATTCTCCACATATTTTCAGTCTTCGGAGCAAAGACAAATTAATAAGATTTAATGACTCTTATCCGTCAATTAAGTGTTCTCATTAACGCAGAGAAGCACGAATTCGTTATAGAATTATCAGACCATTCAGTAGCTTGGACAAGCTTAGATATACTGCATTAAGGTTTCGTGTGCACTAGAGTCTTTGTATAGTCGGCTCTACCAAAATACAGCAGTAGGACTTACAATGCTACATGAATAGCAAATGCCAAGATATTTATTATCACACTTATATTTTAGCAGTGAACGCATAGCTTTCTTTTATACTCTGATTCGCTTCCGAGTTTGCAACGCCAATGAGCAGTAGCGGAGGTGTTTTTTAGAGTAGCAACTAACTCAATATTTTTATCTCGTGCTTTTATATACAGCCTTACGAGTGGCTGTTGCTCACTTTTATACTCTCTGTTTGAGAATAATTTTTGTAAAAAATCTATCAACGAATTGATAAACCGCCCTTACTCTTATAAAGTGTAAGCAGCTTATATTATATTATTCTCTTATTTTTGGATATTTTGACAGAAAATGTCAGATATGATATAGTTAATTTTAAGGTGCTACCTAAAGTGGTAGGCGGTTAGTCCTTCTCTCGTGAGACTGAACTCACGTTCATTCATAGATACCCTTTCGAGGAAATTAATACGAAAGGAGGGCAACAGTAATGGTTACATATGCTAATTTATTTGCTTATACAATAGTAATCTTTACTATTCTTACGTTTGCGTTTAACAACAATAACAAAAGAAAATAACCGCCCTCGCCAAAGTACGGTTATTAATGTGTTGAATATTTTATTTAGCCATTGTTGATTATATTGGCTCAACCGTCTAACGGATAATTGCTTGTTTCTTTTGGTTTGTATTGTAACACATATAATTAGCTGATGCAAGTAAAAATATAATGAGGTAAAATTATGAAATCATTTATAGAAATATTAAAAATAATTCTTCCTGCACTTATAACAGGTATATTTACCTTTATTGTAACCAAATATAATTATAATAAGAATATTCCATTAGATAATATGAAAATTGCATATAATCAAATTTATTATCCCCTGTATAAAATTTTAAGCAATAATAAGGAATATAACGAAAATACTATAAATGATGTTATAAATCATATATCAACTTATATGAATGATTATAATATCAAATATATTGACAGATCCACTCATAAAACATATATAATATTAAAAGACAATCATAATAAATATAACTACAATAATTTCAAAAATAACATATATGATAGAAATTCATATCTGCGCAGAAGATTAGGATATCTTGAACCTAATTTTATACAGAGTATTATGTATTCATCTAAAGACGATAAGTTCATATTTTCCTGTGGAGTAGATGGACTAATTATTTATATGTCATTTATAATTGCAGCTTTATTTAATAATGAAGGTATGGTCTACAAATATGCATTTGTATGTGGAGAGGTATTCTTAGTTATTTTTCTTATTAAGATTATAATTAAAGGGATAGGTATTCTAGGGGTTAAAATTATTAAATTTGGTTGTTATGTGAAGAAGTGTTGGAATAAGAAGAAGTGTTAGACGAAAGCTTCATCGGCATCCTCTGTATCTTCACGAATTACATACATCTGAGTTGTTTCGGAAGATTCGTGCCCCAAAAGTTTCTGTGCTGTTTCCAATGCACGATGGTCATAACATACAAGATTGGTCGCCCTGCTTCTTCGGAAGTTATGTGGAGTCGTTCTCCTACCAACAATTTCAGAAAATTCATTTATACACCAATCATTGAATGCACTATATCCAATCTGTCGCACCTTTGAACCATCTTTAGTTTTTACAACAAACATATAAGGGCAATCATCATCGCCACGCACTTCAAGCCATTTCTTTAATGCGTCCATTACATCTTGTCCAAACTGCAATTTCCTAACCTTACCAACGGCACTACGTCCCTTGCAGCGAATTTCATGTGTTTTATAAGATACAGATTCTACTTCTTGTTCTTTGCCATCCTCATCGACAATTGTTACAATTTTCCTTTTAGGCTCATAATTAATAACTTCTTTAAGCAACTGTAAGCTCTCTGCATGTCTACATCCAGTAGAATATGTAAACTTTACATATGCTAATTTTTGCCATTCTTCACGTTCAGCTAATACCGAACATAAATGATCCATTTCATCAGGAGTCAATGGTTCTTTTGCGAAAACCTTACCTGTTTTTGGTACTTGCATCTCCGCAGTTACATAATTACGGAACGTAGGATAGTCCTCATCGTAGAAATTCTCGATGAATTTATTCAATGCACTGACAGAAGACTTTTTAAATTTAATCGCAGCTTCAGATAGTCCACGATTAGCAAGAAAATTCATATAGCGAAGAAATTCTTTTTTTCTAATTTCTATACAGTTTTTGTTATTCAGATTATTTTTAACCCATACGAAGAATATCTTTAATGCAGACCTATAAGCATGTAAACTATGTGGTGAAAGATGAGTCTGATTACTGAGGTAATCTTCGACCATATTCCTATTAAACTCATTAACCTCTGCCCATTCCTCATCTGTAACTGGATCTAATTTATCTGCTATTTTACCATTCAATAATCTCACTTCCTTTCACATATAAAAAAGAAGTAGGATAGTGGTAAACTAAGCTACTTCTTGTAATATTTTATTTATTTTTAATTATTTTAATGGGCAGGGAAAGATTCGGACTTTCGAAGGCTTTCGCCAACAGATTTACAGTCTGCCTACTTTAACCACTTGCATACCTACCCATAATAAAGGAGTGTGCAACCAATGATTGCACACTCCAAATATTTTTAATTATTAACTAGCAACATATTGCTAATTAAAATCTTAACAAATCATCAAGTTTATAGATTCTTTTAATACTATTATGAATTGCTTCATATTCAGAAAGTATAGAAGAAAAGCTCTTATTCCATTCAGACATTTCATCAATTTTCTCACCTAAATAATCTAACAATTCTTTCTTAGATACCTTTTTACCATTAATCTCATAAGTTCCAGATTTTACATCAAAATAATAAGTATCATTACCACAACAATCGCAATTCTCACAATCGCCATCGTAGTCATCATCAGTATCTTTGATATTATCAATATACACTTCAAATATATTCTCACCATAAACATGCGACATTATCTTAGAATTGCAATTCTCAAGAACATAAACGGCTTCTCCGCATATATCCTTATATCCATTATTATCTTTTGCAGGCTTACAACCAATTTCACCAACAAATAATGTGATAATATATTCATCTGTATATCCATTGACATTAGAATCGCCGAGTTCTTTAATACTTGAAATTTCAAAACCTCTTTCAGTAATAAGAGTTTCGATTAATGTCTTTGCTTCATAATACTTGGCAACAATTGCTATACTGTTTAAATTATCATAAGAAACTACATTATGATACATTGAATTAGCCCAATCAGCTAATTCATGTATATCATTTATAATTATTGTATCTATAGTAATCACGCCCCTTCAGAATTAAAGCTGCTTTGCTGACTTATTCATCTTAAATGTAATTTCCTGATGGGCAGGAGTTATATATTCCTCACCTTTTCTGTCACCTAACATAATCTTGCCTGTTCTCTCAGGTACATCCTTAACCTTAAATTTACCAAGTTTACCTACAGGAACAGATTCTGTAGCATCAGCCTTGAGTGTTTCTACGATAACCTCCTCAAAAGCGTCTAGGACTGCGGAAACATCTTTCTGACTACATCCTTCCAACTTACCTGCAATATTTTTTAATAAAATTGTTTTTGTCATATTTTTTCTCCTTTTTATCATTTATTTTATGAAATCTTTTTCCAAACTAATTTTTCACCTGTTAAAAGTTTCCCACAATAATTTGAATTATTCCTAAAATATCTTTTTAAAGCTCCATGCCACAATCCATAATAATTTTCTGCTTTGGTATATGATTCAAATTTTTTATTTGTAGTTTCACACAAAACAGGAATTTGCCTTTTTATATGACTCATATTAGGAGCTTTATGCTTTTCCTTTTCTGGATCATAACTACACATATTATTATCAGCACATATTTTTAGATATTTACAATATGTACCATTAGATATTTTTAATTCATTCATAATTTCAATTTTAGAATGTCCATTATTATATAGTTCACATATCTGATAAATCAAAGATTTTCTACTTTTTAAATCAATATATTCCCAATCAATATCATCAACACTAATTTTTAACAATTGAAAAATATTAGCATTTTTTAAAGCTTGACGAATCCAATCACAAGTAGAGTATCTACAATCCAAAATTAAATATTGATCAATACCGTTTTCTTTTGCCAATTTTTCTTTATATTTATCATTTTCTTGTTCTTCTTGTAATGTCCTTTTATTAAATTTTTTCACATGTTCATAATGTTGCAAGCCATGTGTTTCTATAATGGTATTAAATTCAGGTAAGAAAAAATCGTATTTTTTATTTTGTGACCAATCGAATTTTTTCTGATAAATAAAATTGATATTATTGAACAATAAAAAATTTTTTATGAATTTTTCTGGAAACGATATTCCATCAGAACAATTGTTACAAACTAAACCTCTTTTGCAAACATCGTTAATTCTCTTTTCAAATATACTTCCACATATCGGACACTTGAATGGAACTACTTTATTTGAAAACTTTACATATTTATATCCGTCTTCTGGATTTTTTAACAAACCTGCAATTTCTGGTACGGATGTCCATAAGTCATTAAATCCAATTACAACTTTTTTGTTCGCACAACTTGGACATCCGCTTTTTTGTTGATTTAATCTATTCCAATTTGTAGTAAATTCACAACCACATATGTTACATTTTACTTTTATAATTGTTTTACTGTTAAAAGTTTGTATATTCTCAATTGAAGTTACTATCTTTAAATTAAATTCTTTAAGTTTATTGATAAACATATCAATAGTTACTTTTGCACAATTTGAACATCTGGGACAACCAGATACACCATTTAATAGCGTATTAGGAGCAACACTCCATTCATATCCACAAATATCACATTTAACCATAATTTTTGTTCTGTTGTTTTTATATTCGCTCAGTAATGTTAAATGTTTTTCTTTTAATTTATTTTTTACAGATTCTTGTGTTAATCTTCTCATCATTCCCTCCTACTTATATATTCTCTTTTATAAATAAGTAAGAGAGTAGAAGTACAGTCTACTCTTAAAAGCTGATCGAAATACAGTCGAAAGCTTTTTCAAAATAATAAGAGGGTAGCGTCCATATAAGGTACACTCCCTCTAATAGTGGCTTCATCAGTCAAAATATGCGTAATATTTACATAATTTAAAATTATTCAGAATATTTGCATATATTAACTAAAATTTGTTTTGTTTATTATCTAATTGCAACTGATTCTATATAATATTTGTTGCAAATAAGTTCTAATTTAATTTGAGTGTATATTCACATACTTTTCCTTTATTTTGCTCGAATATAATTAATTTTCCAGCGGCATTTGAAGTCTTATTCAAAGAAAGAGAATATGGATCAACCCCAATAATTGATGGAACATTTATAACTTCTGAATTAATACCAATTTCTTCAACTTTTGAATGATGTAGATGTCCTGCGAGTAAATACTGAATTGGAACATTATAAATATTAGAGAAATCTTTTAATGCTCGCTCCATATCACGTACTTCACCGTGTATTCCCATAACAGTATTACATGCAAGTTGTCCATAAATATAACCTGTTGGATTTTCGATAAAAGTAAAATTAGGATTATCCGCTAATCTAATTTTAATAAATTCTCTTACAACTTTTCCCATATTATCTTCTGTAAAAGTTCCTTTTGGTTGACCTAACATACGGAGTTCTGTATGATTTCCATCAGTCATTTGGAATTTAATATGAACATGTTTTGTAAGATTATTAAGCCAATTAGTTATAAAATTTGCATACTGAATAGTACCATCGACAACTCCATATCTTAATTTCATAAGCTGTGATACTCTGAGACAGCCATCCGAAAAATCACCCATAGAATATACATTAAGAGTATCAATATTTTCTTTATGAATTATTTCAACTGTTTGGTCAAATAAATCATACATTCTTTCTTTGAATATCTCAGGACTATATGAATTAATAATATTCCCAAACAAATCTTTTAATTCAAATTCTGCACCATAATGTTCATCACCAAAAACCAGACAATATGCTTTAGTGTTATGAATTGGCTTGATATATTCTGGAATATTTAAAAGGGGAAGATTTAAAATTGCCTCACAAATTTTTTCTGCAATAAGTTCATCTCTTGCGTCTTCTCTAAGCCACTTATTATATTCAAGCTTTTCACTATGAAGCTTCTTGCGTTCTTTTTCCAACTCACGTTTTTGAATCTGCAATTCCTTTAAATACTCATTATCAGAATTAAATACACCAGCTTCCTTAAAATCTTTTGCATATTTACAGGCTTTTCTGTAAGCAGATTCATCTCTATATTGAGATTCATCATCACCAAATAATTCTTTATTAACCATTGGTGTTATCTCTCTCCAATTATGATATTTTCCAGAATTTATTAATTGATCTAATCGCCATATATATGTATGATAATTTTCGTTTTCCAATTTTGTAAAATCAGATATAATAATCACCTACTCTCTATTCTTTATTAGATTCAATAGGCTCATCGAGTTCATTTTCCTCTTTTACCTTCACATTTATTTCAACACCACCACCGTTAAATACCGATAGAAGAGTAGCAAGTTTCTTCTCTTCGCCATCTACATCAATGGTCATATTATCTGTGTCAATGATACCTACAATCTTCATAGAAGTCTGCTTGGTTTCCTTAAAAACAAAATTTGCCATTTTTAAAATCTCCTTTTCTTCCAATAAAATAGGAGAGCAGTACGCCCTCCTTAAAATAATTCTTCAATATCTGTAATAATGTGATCAGCCACGCTTATTTTAAGATTTAACATCCTCCAATCCGAAACCGACCAGTCCTATAAAAATAGGATAACTCCCACAACAGGATTCGAACCTGTAACTTACGGATTAACAGTCCGTTGCTCTACCATTGAACTATATGGGAAGAGTATCAGTGATTACACCATTATCAAAATAATGTAACCACCGATATAAGAAAGAGAGGTTAGCTTATGAGATAAACTTTTAATATTATGTAATGCCCCTATAGGGCAGGATATTAAGAAAAGCTGATTTCATTGTTTTCCATATGTGATATATACGAAGCTGAAAACAGTTATAAAGCCTTATTTTACAAGGAAAACTCGGATTTTCTATTTCGCTACTCTATATTTATGAGCAATTTTTCGCTTTCTTTCACGTTCATTTAAAGTCGCACAATCACAACAATACAATCGTTTATTTCCTGTTTTCTCGATAATTCCACCACATCGTTTACAACGAGAATATTTTTTATGATCCCTGATTCCATAATACTGTTTTTGATATTTTCTCATTTCTCCATCAAGTGATCTATTAATATATTTCACATAAAAATTATCCTCAGTGATAAAATCATAATTATTTATAATTTGAGTCTTATCTTCGTATTCCTCAATTAGTTTACAATTATCAAAGCATCTTCTCAGAAATCCTTCAACAACTTTTTTATACTCATTCCAAGATAAAGTCATTTTCTCCATTTGAAAACGTTGTTTAAGTTTTTCTGATTTATCAATTGCATCATCAATTATATCTGTAACGATATTTGCATCCATTTCTGTTCCAGATAACCAATCAAAGTACATTAACTTTGGTTTCTTTAATAAATCCATGTACTCCTTATTGAGAATTACTTCTTTATCAAAATATCTTGTATAAATATTATTAATTTTCTGCCTGATAATAGCGCACCAATTTTCATCTTTAGTCATTGACTTGTAATATCTGTATTCAATTCCTGACCATGTATCAAATACTCGTCCAAGTTCTGTATCAAGTAAATCCTTTCTGACTTTAAAATGAATTGTTTTAATATATGTACGTCTTTTATTATCAGAAGCCCATATTGAGGAGCAGAACGAGCTGAATATCTCGTTCTTTGCCTCATTATTCTCTGCTTCTTTGTAATCTTCTATAATTTCATATAGAAATGTTTCATTACAGTCGTAAATATGTATCACCTACCTCAAATTCATAGTATTTTCCCAAATATTCATATGAATTGTCCGTCTTATAAGGGACTTCTCTTATTGATATATTTCTTTTTGGATTCGTGTTATTCTTGAGATTTTCAATGATATAATCACCATAAGCTGACCATGCAAGAGATTTGCTAATAGAAACAGAAGAGTAGGATGCTTTGATAATATAATTTGCTATAATATTTTCAGGCAATTTAATCTCATTTAGGAGTTCTTCTTTATATTCGTTTACAACTTCATCCATATTAAATTTATGGTCTTCATCGTCCGACTTGTCTCTATGCAGATTCAGATGTTGCTTAATATCAACAGCATACATATTTATAAACTTCCTGCACTTCTTTAAAACTTTTTTATCAGATAAATCCAAATCATTATTAATGATTAAACACCTAGTATCAACCAAATCAATTTTATTATCCCATAAGATATTTTTCTTTTCCCAAGTTTCAATATAATCACATAACTCATTCATAGGAGAGGGAGAGTGATATGCATTAAGATATTCTTTGTCTTCATCAGACACATCTTTATTTTTCTTGATTATATTCATATAGGATTTCATTTTCTTTGGATAATTATGAAGTAAGAAATATGGAAGTTGTTTGAGATGCTTTCTAAGACCTGAATTCATATGCCATCTAAATCCCGTTTTAAGGAAGTCGATTTCTTTGCCCTGAAAAATTCTTAGAAGAGAAGAGTAGTCGGAATACAATTTTTGAATATCTGGATTGGTCGTATATTTATTTTCTATACTTGTAGCAACATTAGTAATTTCACCAATACGATTATCTCTTGTCATTACTTCATACTCAATAAGATTCTCTTTTGTATATGGTTTTGACTGAGCAGTTACTTTATCTTCAATATCAAGTATGATGTGCTTGTCTATTTTTGAATCAATAATAATAGGATCGTTACTTAAATAGAAAATGTCCCCATCAAAATCTGCACCGCCTTGTTGTGGAGCTGATACATCATACATATTAAACATTACTACATCTTGGTCTTTAAAATAATCAAACCATTTTGTAAGAATATCATTTCGTACAATCTTAATCTTATTTACCTCTGACGGATCAACAAGCGGAGAACGGAATGAACAACAATATCCTGGTTCAAAATTAGCTGTATATAATTCTCTTTCTCCAAGACAGCCAACTGGTTCTTCACCAACGGCATACTGAAGATAGCCAATCATATCACCGACACCTGTATGATAAAAACCCGAGCAGTAAATCTTGCCAACTTTTGCTTCATCAATAGACTTTTTTAGTTTTCTATAAATAAATTGCTTAACGGCAGGATCTTTCAGCATAACATCATTTACTAATGCAGCTTCAAGATATTTACTTTCTGGCTCATAATCTTCTGTGTCGGTAATTCCCATGAATTTATATGTATAAAATTTATCACCTTTAATAATTTTTTCATACATATTAGTGGTATATTTTGCAAGCTTAATGATTTTTCCATCATTCTTAGAATCTAATATGTTGTAGTCCTTTTTTGTTTTATCTGTATAACATTTCACATATTTATTATTCCAAAGATCCAGACATTGTAAATACTGAAAATTCATTCGTGTATATTTATTTAAATGCTTAATATGATGACTGTATTTACTGATTCCAAGTTTAAATTCATACTTTCTGACAGTATTCATATATTCAATCCATGCATTTTCACCATAAGTTGACTTAAAAATCTTGTGTCCTTTAAACATCGAAATATTCCAAATACAATCTATATCATCAACATTATGAACATGACCATAGATATCAGTGATAGTAGTATAACCCCATTCTTTGAGAATTTGTTTAAATGGTACATACACAGAATAGCCTTTAATAAATGGCAAACGCACCTGTGTTCCAATAACTTTATAGTCTAATCCAAGCTGTTCACTCACAGTATTCATAAAGTTTTCTTCATGACAACCACATCCGTCAAAAGGTGATAATCCAATATCTTTTAATCCTTCTTCAATTTCTCTAGTCTTATATTTCTTTTTCTTTCCAGTGGTTTCATCAACAAATTCTTTTTCTCTTTCAACTACATATTTGATAAGCTGATTTTTCAATATTTTTTCATACTCACCGATAATCACAATATTAGGCATATAATCTTTAATAAGAGTACATGAACTGAATGGTAAACATCTCTGAGCTTCATATTTAGAAATAACACATTCATCAATTTTAATATCCATCTGAGTAATCAAATATAACTCATCAAAAATTTCATCACATACAAATGCAGTTATTCCATCTTTACCTTGTGAAGCTGATTTACCAAAACGAGAATAGTGGATTCCATTATATGTGAATCCATCATTTAGAATTTTTCTAAGAGATTCTTCCTGTTTTGGATTTTTCTTTGCTACAACTAACATAAGTTCATTTATATGAGATGATGATTCGCCACGAAGTCTCTGAATCTGATCAAATAAAGGAGAGTCGCCTTGTTTGATCAGATATTCTTTTTTGATTTCTGTGTCTCTATTAATCTGAATGTTAAAATCTCCATCAATAAGTTCTCTTATTGGGATTTTAACTAATGTATATTGTACCTTTTTTATAATGATTCACCACCTTAATCTAAATTTTCCCAAAATTCATTTTCAGAATCATATCCACCATAATCTAAGCTCTCTACGAATTCATGAGATGATTTTATAGATGCTTTGCAATAACATTGCTCCAATTCAGAACATTCTTCACATCTGAAATTGCTGTCAAATTCACATTCCGAAAGTTCATCTATAATCAATTCTTTCATTTCTTCAACATTGTCAAAATTATTATTCATATAAATTTACCTCCACTTATATATTCTCTAAATGAAATTTCTATTTACAATTATTCAAACCACACAGGAGCTTTACCTATGTCATATTTCTTGCAACTAAGATACGAACAATATCCGTCTATCAATTCATAATTTCTGTCAATTATAATCTTCCCCAGTTCACCATACTTGATGAATGTATTTTCTTTCTTCCTGAATTTTCTGTAATTGGGTGGAGTAGCAAGAAATTCTTCTCTAATTTTAATCTCATTAATTGGAATCCAATATTCCTTATTTGAACTGTAATCAATATCAAAAAATATTTTCAGTCTATCAATAATTCTCATCTTTATAATCCTCCTCGTCCATTGTTTCGACACGATATCCCAACCAATCTATAAGATAATCAGTACATGGAATACAGTCTCTATGTATATATTGTCCTTCTGAATTTCTCAGATAATCTTGTCCACTTAAAATACCCCCACCACAATAGCAACATAAGTAATTATATTTCTGATGAAAGTTTGGACATCTTATAAGACAAGGATTATTGCCACAAATGTTGCACATACATATAACCTCTCTTTTTAATTTATACATTCATAGGAATATCCATCGTTGCTTGTATAGTAAATATGTTTTATCCCTAAATCTTTAATCGCTGCCATACAACTTGGACATGGACGACACATACCAAATTCTCTGTCTAATCTCGTTCTAAAAATATATAATTTTACTTTTTGGAAATTTATATCCAGATGACGGATAGAATTAAGACAATTGATTTCAGCATGTAAAGTCGGTTTAATACCATTCTTATTCCATGAATTTCTATATCTGTTATAATATTTTTGAATAGGATGCGTTTTAATTGTATTACAACCAATTCCTATTACATTTCCTTGGTAAACGGCTATGCACCCTATATGTGTTTTTTTATAATCCGAGATGGTAGCAGCCATTTTAGCTTTTTTAAAATATCTATAATCTGATTTACTTAACATTTCTCTCTAACTCAAACATAGCAGTTCCTCTATCAATACAATCAAGTTCATATTTGTATCTGTCCATATATCTCTGAATAATTCCTCTTTCTATAAGCATTTCAATATATTTCACTAAATCATTCTTGATTGTTTTTATCTCAGAAGAAAACTCTATTTCAATCTGGTCATCCATAAGATCTAAATGGTCAATATCTGTCTGTTTAATGTAGAAAGTAGCTAAATAAGATTCTTTCTCTTTATTCCATTTTGCCAAGGTAACCACTGTGTAATTATTATGTAAGTCTACGCTAATACCAACATTAGCAATAATTTCGTATCTAAGCATGTACCGCTTCCTCCTTTAAATTTTGTCTTTCTTCACAAGCCTTAAGCTTTTTGTTATAATCTCTAGTTGTACATTCTCTCTTTTTGGTTTCATCAAACTTAAAATCTGCCGCTATACGACTGGCAATATTAACTCCACAGCCACCGAAATCTGATTCGACTAGCTTGGGATAGCATACAAGCTTATTCTTTCTCTTAAGTTCCATTGTTCTTCTTGCTACATGATTTTCTGTTTCCTTTGTCATAAATATTTGTTCTCCTTGTTAAATAGTTCATATCATCGCTCCTTTATATATAGTGTGATACGGTTTATGTGTTACTTTTATATATTCCCTTATTGCAAAAGGGTTTTATTAAAAAATTAAAATATGAGGGTTTGTTCTAATTCACTGATATGGTATAATCATTAAGATGTGTATATACACTTGTAACTCATTAACTAAAGTCACGACTGATTCTTATATCAGGTACGGAGGTGTGATTATGCACATTAAAAATAGTGAAATCTATAATCTTTCCTATTTTAATAGTGTCTTATTATGAAAGGAGGATTGTAGATATTGCTAATCATTATTCTTACACCAGCTGTTATAATCGCAGTTTTGAATCTTGTTAAATATTGTGTTAAGTGTTTTACACGGTATAAAGAATTGAAGCTACTTGTAACTTCAGGAAAAGAACGTGTCGCCATCACGAAAAATGGCATATCATATAAGAAATAGGATATAGTAGGTACGTGAATTACTATTGTATTCATTTCTTATAGTAACTTTTTTAACAATAATTCACCAGTGAATTAGAAGCCTCACTGCAAATTAGAGTGTTTAGTGTAACACTCATTGCGCAAATTTATGGTAAAGAGATATTGTCGTAAGTGGCAGTATCTCTTTATGTTCTTAACTTATTGTTCTCCAAAATCTCTATTTGTTTTTTGATTTCCTCACATGGATCATATTTATTATCAATTCTTTGACCATGCTCATCATTTATAAAATGTCTATAATCAACAAATACCTTTGGAGTAGTTAAATATTTTTCTTTCCCATCTTTAATATATTTTTCTCTCTTCATAGGTTGACATTTTATAATTTTTAATTCTTCCAAAATATCAACTATGCGTCCTATATATCTCTCAGAAAGTCCAATATCTTCTGAAATCGTTTTGAAATACCGATAGCAACAGAGGGGTTTATCTTCTATACGATTCAAATTGACACGAATATAGGAAAGTAAGAGTAAGATATAAGCAGATGACATTCTCGCAAGGTCTATATTTTTACCTTTTAACTCTTCCTTAAAATTCAATATTTTATCCAATTCATCAAAATAAATGATTCCAAAATTATCAGGCACATCGAATTTTTCAATATTTAGTTGTACTTGCTGATATTTCACCGAATTGGTGTTTTCTTTTAGACACTTCTCAAAATCAGGACATGATTCAAAATATCCATAATGAGAGAGAAGTAATAGAACTTCATAATATTTTTGATTTATTTTCCCATCTCTGTAATTAGGTTTCAGTTTAGACCAGTGACAAAGTTCTGTTGTAGAAAATGCCACCGTGTCATCAAGTGAACGTCTTGTGCAAAGATATGAGAAGATTATTACACGCTTAGATGAGAGATCTTTATCATAGATGATTTCTCGTGGAATTTTTACATAGTTTGGCAAGACGTATCACCTCACTATGTTAATCTTCTAATAAGGACATTTTTAATCTTTTGTTCTTATTTAAACCAGAATTGTATTCATTTACATAAATCTTTGCATATTTTAAAGATGGTTTCTTTGTATATTTATCATTATCTGCAATTTCTTTAATGATAGATGGGGATTTTTTCCCGACAGAAGTAATAAGTCTCTTATTGTCAAAAATACCTTTATATGTTTCATAAAAGTCAAACATTCCCCTAATATAATTCCACTGCAATGATTTTGAATTTCCATTCCAACAGCCCTTGACTAAATCCATACATTCAATAAAGCCATCTACGTCATTTCTTGACGAATATTCCTTATACATATCTAATAGTTTTGCAGGACACTTAATTTTATAATCATTTCCTGGTTCTTCTCCAAAAATATCTAACTTAAAGCCAAGTGCTTTTATGCAATTATTAAAATCCTGTTCAATCTTATTTTTTTCATATGTACCATTAATCTGAGATGTAAGTGTGCGTTTTCTATTCTGTGGCTTTTCTTTTGTATTAGTTATGGTAAACCAATCATTCTCTTCCTCAATAGTTAAACCATAACGAAGTTCACACGGTACAGTCGTCCATCCTCTCATCTTTAAAATTGCAATAGTATGCTGACCATCACATACTTTCATAGAACCATCTTCTCTAACGCTAACTTTTACTTCATCTACTTCGTTTTCATCAAAATATTCATCACTACTAAGTTTTTCTACACGTTTCATATCAATATCTCTCTGATAGTTAAGCATTGCATCCAATTTATCAATTGGTACTTCCTTATGTGCAATCTTATTATCTGTTACTTTTGTTCCTTTTACTAAGTCTTTTAATTTCATTATCTAATCCTCCGTTTTTAATGTTATTTTTTTTGCTAATTCAATAGCGGTTAATAGTTTTGCTATATTATTCTCCGCATTGGTAATGCATTCATCTAATTCTGATTTAGTTACACGATTTTCCATATCATTAAGAATACTAACAAATCCATCATAAAATCTTTCAAATCCAGTATTCATACATTCAATTATGTCAATCTTGTAATTCCAAATAGAATCAAGATATTCTTTTGACTTTTCAGTTTTAAGGTCTTCGCATATTTGCCTTACCTCTTCACTAACTTGATTTTTTTGAGACGATTGAGAAGGTTGAATAGTAGGAGAGGGTGTGGTTGGTGGTTCAGTATTATATTCTCTATCTTTATTATCAGATATTTGTTCTTTTTTCTTCTCATTCTGTAATTCTTTATAGCCAGCACTAATAGAAGTTTTACCTGATAAAACACGATTCTTAAGTTCTTCATTATTTGAATCAAGAACACGTTTTGCTTGTCTATAAGTTTCTTTTCCAACATTTGCAATTTTAGCCAACTTTGAATTGGTTTCATTTTCTGAACGATTATTAGTTTTGTCAGCTTCCACCAGATTTGGTGTAAGCTGTGGATTAGCTCCACCAGTTGAAGTAGCCTGTCTTTCTTTTGCTTGCTTTTCATAAATAGGTCGATACTTTTCAGCCACAGCAATTCTTTGAATAGGAGATAAGTTGCGTCTGCCAAGTTGGATATCCAACATCCATTCCATAACTTCATCCTTCGTCTCATACCCAAGAGTACCAACAACGTACTCAATATTGTGTTTTTTACAGATAGAATAGCGATTGTGTCCATCCACAATGAATCCATGCCATTCCATAATAGGAAAATTTTTATCAAATCCATTTTCTACAATATTTTTTTCGAGCTGTTTGTACTCATCATCAGTAAGTGGTGGTAATAAATCCCTTAATTCAGGATCGATTTTTAATTCTTTTTGTTCCATTTTCTTTCCTTTCTTCTAAAATATAATTTACAGTTACAATTTGTGAGATGAGAGTATTGTAAGTGGTACAATAGTATATTCTCCATCTTGACTTCTAAAAGTCGTGAATTTTTACATTTATGAAATTGTCAAAAATTCATTTGGGTACATGTATGACGTACCCAAAAGTAAAAAATTTCTTCATTTGGGTACATGTCAGGTGTGGATTTGTGTAGGTCAATATCTATATAGACTCATATTATCAAGAGAAGAATATTACGCTTGTATTTCGCTTACGCTTCATACAAGCTCTATAATTTTTTGTTTGATTGTTATTGATTGGTTTAGGTACATGGTGTTTTTGATTAACGTTTTCATTTGGGTACATATGAGATGTACCTATGTGAAATTATTCTATATTTAATTCTTGAATTTCTTCTTCTGACATAGAATCCAATTTCTTTAATGCTCTTTCAATATAAATAAGTTCTAATAATGTAAAGTTATCTATTATTAATTTTGTATCATGGCTATTAATAATATCTATATAAATATGATTAGATAGTTTCTTGGCAACGGATTTTCTTGTTCTTTTAAATAAAATTGATTTTTTCATAATATCATTCTCCTTTTGAATTATTCTCTTTTTCTAAAACAACATAATCAGCAAATGAATCTTCAATAAAAAATATAGGTAACTTATTATGATATCTTTCATATATTTTTTAACCTGATATAGCAATAAGAAAACTATTGTTACCTTGTCTTGATTTTTCTAATTGCTCTAATTCAGCTTTAAATTTTCCATTCTTAACTGAACCTATTTTTCCACAGATGGAACAATATCCATATAACTTTGTGTTTATGAATGTTTTCCCTGTAAATGCAATCGGAAATTGAATTAAACATTCTTTATATTGATGTTTGTGCTTTGATTTGCGATTGCTCTTTGAAATATTGCTTTCTTTTTGTTTAAGATATTTTGATATATCATCTTGTATCATAGATTACTCCTTTGATATATTATTCTCTTCAATTGTCTATCCCACAGATGTTCTTTTCTTGCTAACGCTGCGAAAAGACCGCCCTTATCAAAGGGCTACATCTTGTGCTTACGCACATACTATCTTTTTGAGCTTGTATATAGTTTTCTCATACCCCTATCTGTGGGTTAAAAATGAGTTTTTGAGAGTAATTTTCAATTTTTATGTCTTAGGTGATAACTTATAAGGGTATGAGATAAAAGTGGCTAATTTTTTCTGTGAGGTGTGATTTTCTCCCTAGATAGATTTAGAAGTGATTTAATATGCTAAATCATCAAATATATTTCTATAAAAGTTACATGGTAAGTTGTTAAATGTTTCTGTTGTAATTAGTTTTAAGTTACCCATATAGAATCCTCCTTTAAATTTATTTTTTTATTTGGTAAGAGTGGTGTAATGATTATTTACAATAGATTGTTCTCTTAAAGAGATTTAAGTTTTTAAGAATTATTAAATAGAATAGTGGAGAATAATATAAATTTATGCAATAAAAAAACAGACAGCTTAATTACCGCCTGTTAATTTTTTATATTTATTTGATTTATATTGATAACCAGTTAGATTCTGGTTTTGCAATAAGACGAGCATTATTATATGCCATATCAAGTGTTAAACATGTGTGACCTTGATAATAATTTCCTACTTTAGTTACGGTTAAAGCTAATGATGGAGTAGTATCATCCTCTAAGCATAATGGAAGTAACAACTGAATCTTATTTTCATAATATTGTGGTATTGCCAATTTATAATTAGCTGATACTCGCTTCTTCATAGTTTCTATTGAACCATTGAGATTGTTAAGAATATTTTTGCTATCTTTAAGCTTTTCGGGAATTCTTTCAATATTATTAATATCTTTCAATATATGTTTATAATTAATGTTTATTTCGTAGTGCCAATCAAATAATAAGAGAGATGGATCATCAAAATAATTTGCTCTTGGTGGGCGTTCAGAAATATTCATATTTCCTAAATCATATGATGTAAGAAACTTTAATCCATTTTTGCTTTTATCTTGATATGCGTATATTGGTTGATAGAATTCGGTAAAAAGTCCTGTGTTAAATAGTGCATATTCATTATTAATAATTACGTTCTTTTCAGAAGATAATTTTTTATATGTGTGAACCATATAATTTGTAAGAATTTTATTATTAGGGTATGTATCATTAGACCAATTTTCTTTATCTGCTATTTTAATTAGATCTTCTATATAATCATTCCAGTTTACATTGAAATACGCCATATATTCTGCTCCTTCTGTATTTTTAAATGCTTCTGTAAGTATATCATATTTTCTTGATTCATGGAACGGGAAAATATCTGTATCATCTGGCTTGTACAATTTAAATGGATATAATTCATATTCTTGTGATTCAAGTGGTATATATTCTCCTTGTAATTTCGTACATGCTTTTATATAAGCTTCTTGTGGTGTATCAGCATAAACAAAATAAATGTAATCATATGGTTCATAACAATATGCTGCTGTTGTTGGTATTAAATATGTATTCATTTGTAAACCCTCCTTAGAAATGTGATTTATACAATTTTATATTCTCTTTTTTAAATTTGTTCTGATATAAAATTCTTTACATGGGATATAAGGCAAAAAATTAATGATTTAGAGTCTATTTTGGATTTTTATATGTCAGGTGGCTAGTTGTTAGGGTAGAGGATAAAAATTGAAATTTGAGCTGTGAGAGTGGATTTTTATATAGGCGTGAGATAGGTGTGAGAATTGATAATATTATTTATAGTAAATGTGTATGAATATATATAGATAGTTAATGTAATTTGGGATAATGTAAAAAATTGACCTTGTATTTTGAGCATTTAGGTGGGTAAAAATGATTTTAGGTATTATTGGTAGGGTGGAATGAAAAGACTGTGTATGGGCGTGATAGAGGAGTTAGATGAGAAATGGGATTTTTGGTATTGTTATAGTATGATTTTTTAATGGACTGTATTGGATTTGGGATTCTGGTGTGGTTTTATATATTCATCTCTGTGTGAAATGGTTGTGATATTTTTTTGAAAATAAAAAAGACAACTATACTAAGTTGTCTTTTATAAATAAAGTTATTTATGTTAATTTTTTAATGGAATCATAATTTTCTATTACACGTCTTAGTTTTGTTACAAAATATGAAATATCAGCAAAATAATTAGGATATGCCAATCTTAATGTTTCGAATGAAGAAGCTGACACTAATACAACATTAATATTTGATCCTTGTTCTATTTTTCCATATAATTTTGTCGCTGTTTCGAGATTTGAGGATTTAAACGGTTTTACAGTAACAGTCATTTTATCATAATTGAGTAATATTATATAATATAAATTTTTATCTTTTTGGTTATATTTATTACTCGCATGATTAATAGAGACATTTAATCCGCTAAGAGTAGATATTATATTGTTTTTATTATCAAGATACTTAATTTCTGATATTAATTCATCAGCCCATTTAGATGTATTGGGACATATAGGCATTTTCTCTTCTATAGCAAACAAAGAAGATACAAGAGTAAAGAATCTTAATATGTCATAATCTCCCTGACTGGATTTAAGATTGCTTTTTGTATATATCCCCATCATTTCAACAGCAGTTGCCCACATGTGTTGTAATTTTGTACGAAATTGAATTTCTATGAACATATTTTTATTATAAGTGTCTTTAGATTCACTGTGAAATTGATATACCATATGATAAGATCTATAACCTGATTCTTTAGGATTGGCAATATAATCATATTCACGTTTAAGTATATGTCTTATTCGAGAAAATTTATATCTATCTATTGCATTATAAACTTGTTCTATAGTGTCAACAATTACTCGGCATCCACCTAAATCTTGCATTTTATATAATTGCATCTCAGGAAATCTTTGAATTTTACCAGTTATGGATTCAAGTCGTTTTAATCTTTGAACAACAATGGCATTTGGATTCTTTTGACGAAGATTACTACAAATGACTTGTAATGGATAAGCGTGTGCAGCTCTCCAATTATTTAATATTACCAAAGCTTCTTCTCTTTCTTTAGGAGTAGAAAATGGATCGGCTATGATTTTACCAGCTTTGTTAATCTGATTGCCTGAGTATCTTGGTACTTCCCATTTAGTTATAGTTGTATTTTTCATAGAAAATTCCTCTTTAATCTGTTTGATTAATAAATCAATATCGTTATCATTAATTATATCATTGATTGAGAGGGAATTCATTATATTTATTAAATCTATAGTTTTTTTCATTATAATACTCCTTTTTGAATTGTATTTTTATATATGTTCACTTATATTTATTCCCTACTTTTGAATTATTGAACATTAATTATTGAACAGGAGTAATATAAATATTTATATGGGGGATGTAAGAGATGTATAAGAAATGATATTTAGAACATTGAAAAATTATATGAGATAAAAATGGATTCGGTAATTGAATATTATATAAGGTGAAATTGTTATGTTTTATAGGATGATTTTAAATATGGGATATGTAGATTTGAGATAAAAATTAATGATTATACATTTGGTTCGAGAAATATAAGAAAAATAAAGGTTTTTTAAAGAATTATTTATGAAAATGTAGTAATTTTGAGTATATGATTATGGGTAAATATAAGAAAAAATAAATGTGTTTTCGAACTTAACTTCGAACTGAATTTTGGAAATTTCGTGTGAGTGGAACAGATAGGTGCGTTTACGCACCCTGGGCTGGCTGCTATAATGTAAACATGCCCCTAGTAAATATATAATAATATTGTACTATTATTGTATGTTTTGACGGTATTTGTATATTTTACCGTGGTATCAAATCGCCTGATATAGTCAGGCGAGGCGATGCCGTGAGCTGATGCCGACAGCTTTTAATATAATAATATAGTTCGAGATATGTCCGTGATACAAAGACAAAATTAAAAATCTGTATGCCACACAAAGACACAAGCTGCATTCAATCTGTCCGTCACACACAAACAAAATAATAAAACTGTCCACCTACAACGGACGAGTAAAAAATCTGTCTTTCTGGTGCAAACAACCTTTTTAAATATCCAACTTAACAATTTGTACCTATGTCTTATTTTACTATAATTAATATTATCATGTGCAACAATAGTATCATCAATCAATGATAATTTGTTATTATTATTTATATTATCACTCTTGATTCTGTTTGTCTTTTCTGCCATCTGATCCACATTATAAATATTATAACTAACCTGATTATTATATTTTAAATGCTTATCAATCTGGCTTGCTTTTGTTTTATTTTCATTCATATTATATTTCATATTACATTATCTTTTTTTAAACATTCAAACAAATATTCATTTATGCTCTTATATCCATTTTTATTTAACCAGTTTTCTATATTTTCCCTTTTGTCTGCATCTATGAAAATATTAGGTCTCCATTTACTATTTTTATATTCTATTCCAGATTTTGTCTTTTTCTTTTCTTTCATATTTAAACTCCATTTATATATACAATATGCACAAAAATTAATTCAAAATTCATATATTTATAAATTTTATCATTTTTATTTGTATTTGTCTATTGTGCAATTTATACAAAAGGTACGTACTAAACGATAATAAAGTACGTACTTATTATGCAGTATTAACAAGCAAGTACGTACCACACGCACACTTTATATTTTGTTGTGCATAATCAACAAAGTACGTACTTTGACATAAGTACGTACTTATATTATAATATAACCATAATAAAGGTAAGATATAAGGAGGTATAAGTCATGGGCGAGTATATTTCAGTTATTGTTGACGAATGCGGTTCTATCCGTGCATATTGTTCTGATTATTCAGACGATGATATTATGAATATTTTATATCAGCATCCCGAATGGTCACAAAGATGTATTTCAATTTAAGAGAATAACAATATAAAGAGTGACGTTTTAGCCGTGGGGGGATTCAGTTCTCCGCTTGCTTTTCGAGGTATTTATATCTCATATATGATCTTTGATAATTACATATATTACACAATACGCTGATTAGTTTCATTATCAATCAGGGCGATATCAAGCTTACAATTTAAAGCGTGTGCAATTTCAATTAATTCTTTTTCATTAAAATTATCCCGTTTAAATTTATTAGTCATATTGTTTCCAGTTGTTCCCAACTTTTCAGCAAGTTCTTTAATATTGATTTTTCTTTTTAACATTACAATTTTAATATTTTCAGTCATTTATAAAACCTCTTTTCTATCTGATTTGAATTTGATTATACATTGTAAGTTATGAAAAGTCAAATATATAAAAGAAATCACACAAAATAATGTGATTTTATATTGACAAATCACACGAAATAGTGTAATATATTATTAAAGATAAGGATATCAAACGATTTTAATTTTATTAAAGGAGGTTGTCATTATGACAAGATACACATTAAGACAGCTTAAAGAAATGGTTAGATCAGGAATTGCAACAGATCTTACAAAGGCATCTAATAAGGAATATAAAGAGTTGATTGCAAATGGCGGTTATACTCAAGTCGGTTTTGCATCTGGTATATATGGATGTAATGGCAAGCTGCTCAAGGGTTTAAAGGATGGCAAGTTATACGCCATTACCGCCAGATCATCAGCAATATTTATTTTTTAATTTTACATATTAAAAGCCTTGCACCGTGTGGCATCTGCTACGGCGTACGCATCAAAGCAATGCAAGGCACTACACAATATTTTATTTTATTGTGCATCTGGTGAGGGCTACCGCTTGCGGCAATAAGTGAATATATCCAGATAGTGAGGCGGTTTGAATATATGAGAACTCACGAAAAAAGACTTGGAAATATTCAAAGCATGTGAACGCTAAAAAATCACTGACAGCTCAAGATCTCAACGCTGTATAAACATTGTGAGACATTAGAGGGCGATATTGATTAAGCTAACACCCTAACAAAAACAGATTAGCTTGATACGTCCGTAGCCATGTGAACGGAGGACAAGAAACAGACTGGAGGGAGTAAACAAAATACTTCCTGATAGGATGCATAAAGGCATCACGAAACAAACAAGCACGAATAGCGGAGCGTGAGAATGTGAGCGGATAACACAATAAAACCTCAACCGCTTTTATATGGTTATGATGATATAACCGAATTAATTAAAACGGCTTAACTGTTCTTTACAACTGAAAGAAATCTATAAGGCGATAATAAGACGATACTCCCCAGATAACAAGCATGTAGTGATGCAAGGGACTTCCAGAAATACGCATCTAGTGAATAAAGCGTTATAACGATGTAGTTAAAATAGCCTTATAAGAGAAAAGCCCTGAAAAGGACAAGAAAGATATATTGAGTTGATATATTTCGATATGAGGAAGCACAAAGGGCTATATAAATACATATTTACATATTAATAAAGAAGAAATACAGATACATATATAAACATAGATATAAAAGCAATATTTTTTATTGCTTATAAGATGCAAGCAAGATAACACATGATAAGTATATTACAAAAGGATTTATAAATCAGTCGGGCAAAAGTGGAAATCCCAGGCGGTGGCAAGTAGTAGATTGATTATAAATAAATATGTTTTCCCTGTCTTATCGCCGTTATACAAGCAAGTTGTAAAGACTGAATGATTAAATAACCATCAGCAAAAATAAACAACTTGCTTTTTTGTTTGCATAAATAAGCAATAAAAAAGAATAAAGGAGGTTATTCCACAATGATATATAACTTATTAAATATAAAAACAAAAAAGATTGTAGCCTATACAATAATATCTGGAAATGATAGCGATATTTTGACAAATAAAGAAATACTTGACAGCCGTTTAGAATGTGGAATTGATGAAGGATATATTTCAGATAATTACTATAAATGGATAAAAGGCAAAGAAAAAAAAGGGATTTTATTATAAGGAGGACAAAACAATGAATAATACAATAGCTTGTTACGATTTTAGAATTATCAGATGTCAGGACGGATCAGAAATCATTGATGAAAAACTCAAAACTCCGCTTGATTCTATTGATGGAGTTTTGGCTGCCGAGTATCAGAAAGTCCAAGATGCACTTGATATTATACATAAGAAGGAAAAGAAGAGACAGAAAGAAGCATCAGCAAGACAGAAGAAAGAACGCAACATATTATTTAAAATTGCTTGTTTATGCGGATTAATTACAGCTTAAAACAATACATATAACGGAGGTAAAAACATTATGAAAAAGGAAAAATTCAAGTTATCAGGTGAATATTTTTGTGGAAATAAAGCGAGTGATTATGCTATCAAGAACGGATTCCTTGATTATGCCACACTTGCAAAGAGTTTTGATGCAGTATCTTCAGATATTATATCTAAAACAGATGGAGTTATAGGTTACTGGGAACAAGAAAACGGATTTATTGATAATTCAGAAGAAATTGAAGCCATAAAAGATAATATATCAGAACTTGAAAGCAGCCTTGACGATATAGAGGAAGATTCAACAGAATATACAATCATTCAGGAAAAAATCACGGACTTAGAAGAACAGAAAGAAGAGCTTGAAAATGAAGTTGAACCTGAAATTTTTCAATATTTTATAATCTCTGAAAACGGTGCTGAAATCTTAAAAGATTATACAGACGAAACTGTTTTCTATAATGAAGAGTTAGATATGTATGTTTGGGGTGTAACTCATTGCGGCACAAGTTGGGATTATGTTCTTACAGATATACCGCTTAATTGTGGATATAATGAGTGATTAATAATACATGATAGTAGTAGAAGGGATGCAGTTTTAAGCATCCCTTTATTATATGGAGGCGATAACTATATTTAAAGGATATTACACAGCAACTTGTTATTATGGACTTGTAGAAGGCTATTATTATATGCAATTTGAGACAGAAGCAGCCTATAGAGAATATATGGAGGGATAGAAGCATGACGAAAGAAGTCGGATGCTACAATATTACTTTTTGCGGTTTATCTTATGATAATAACATACCTTATGACATGGTTATTATTGAAAAATTTAATAATAATACTTACATAGAAGGAAGTAAAAAAGTGCTTTATTTTAAACATGAAAGAGGTTGTATTATGCCAGCTTTTAACACTGAAAAAGAGGTTGAAAAGTATTTACAATATAGGAATCATGAAAAACTCAAAATAAAGAAAAGTGTAACTATTGAAATAGTATAGGAAAGAAGGGAAAAATATGAGTAAAGAATATTACATAATTATACGAAAATATTACGGATTTCCCAATTATTACGATACAGATTTATCAAAAAAGGAAGATTGTTTCTCTTTTGATACAGAACATGAAGCAAAACAATGTTTACAAGATATATTTAATAATGGTAAATGGATGGAAGATAAAAAGCATGGAAAAATAAGACACTATATAGAGAAAAGAATAGAATTATTATAGAAAGAGTGGTTGATTATATGAAAACAAAGATATTTAAACAAGATAGTTATAAGTATTTATCTGTAAATGATAATATCGTTTGTGCATTTAATGAAACTAAAAACCAGTTTATCAGATGTACTACTGTAAATATTACAGAAAAGGTTATTGATGCAATAAACGATTTTAGAAATATCTACAACTTGGAAAAAATAACATTAAAAATGTTTATGGAAGAGTTTATATAATGGAGGTTGTAATATATGAAATTACATAAAATTCCTGGAATAGATAAAAACATTTGCGCATGTGAACAGAAAGTCGCTTATAATTACGCTTTTATGTGGCGGGATAGTTTAGAAAAAATATATAAATCAGATACTTCAGAAGCTGTAAAAAGTGAAGCTTATCAGGATATTATAAATTATGTTATATCATCACTCAAAGAACATGAAACGGATAAAAAATATAATATAGATACAATTATCCATTGTTTCAGAAATGGAATAAAAAACTATATGGAAGGCTTTTCTGTATTGTGGAATTATGAAGATATAGGAAAGACATTTCCATGCTTATATGAAAATAATTAATCAGGGAGGACAATTTAATGATGAATATTAGATTAACAATGGAAGAATTAAAAACACTTATTAATAAGATAGAAAAGGCAGTACCTAAAAAGCCATCACTTAGTATATTAGAGTGTATCAGGTTAAAGGCAGCTAATAATAAATTAATAGCAACTGCGACAGATTGTGACATTGAGTTAAATATCATTCAGAAAACAGAAGTATTAACAGAAGGAACTTGTTATATTAACTTGACGGACATTAAAAAGATACTGAAACTTAAAGCGGATTATTTAACAATTAAGCATCAGGAGGACGATGGAAAAATCTATATTTCTACCGGCAAGAAAGTTATAACATTAATGGCTGTTGATTGTGAAGTATTTCCTGAAATTGATTATAAGTCATCAGCCATGACGGATTTTTTGACAATCCATGCAGATCAGTTAGTGGATATTTTAAAGAGACTTTCTTATTATGTAGAGAATGCGACATTATACAGTCACAATGTTATGCTAAATAGTTTTAATTTTGATAGAATACATAATAGAATAACTGGATTAGATGGAAAAAGAATTGCTATTAGAAATAATATAGAAGGCTTTAATCCAAACAATAATAACGATGAAGTCAATATACAGAAGGACTTCTATATTAAGTTGGAAAGAGTATTAAAGGCAGAAGGGAACAATTATATTAGCATAATGACAACCGAGGACAATAATTATGTTGTTATTTCTGGAAAATCTTTCATCATGGCTATTCAGCGTGTATCAGGTCAGTATTTTAAAATTGATAGTATGTTATCAAGAGGTAAATATTCATTCACGATTAATAACATTAAGGAATTAAAAGAGGCAGCAGATTATGATATTAAACTCAATGGAAGTGAAGATAAAAAGCCGTTGATTCTATCTAACATAGAAGGAATTGTATCTTGTACAATGTCTTGTAAGAACGGCGACAGCTACGATATATTAAATGTTACGGATAATGAACTGCCAGAAGGTTACTCAATGGGATTTAATCCGCAATTCTTATCAGATCTATGTATTACATGTACAGAAGATAACTTGCATTGTGAAGTAACTAATAATAAGTCGCTTTTATATGTATATGAGCAAGATTATACCTTCTTAATATTGCCAGTTAATATTATTGCCACACCAGAGGAAATTATAATAGCAATAAAGAAATTAGCTGATGCAGTTTGATGGTAATTAATATAAGGAAGTCTATATTATAGGCTTCCTTTTGTATTGAAGGAAATGATGCAGAGGGAAAAAATAAATCGTACAGAAGAACAGATTGAGGATATAAAGAAATTCATTATATCTCACGGTTTTAAAAATATGTCGGATTTTTCAAAGGCTGTAGAAATGGAAAGACAGAACATGTCAGCAAGAATCCGTGGAAAATGTAATCCTGATATTATTTTACTTTTGAAATGGGCAGTTATATTAAGATGTGACATTGTGGAACTAATAGAGTTATTTTATCCAGAAGAGTATCAAAGATATAAGAAAGGATTATATGAATAAATCAGTAAAATATCCGTGTATTAATTGTATTTATTTTTATGCATGTGGAAATACAAACAGAATAGAACCATGTCAAGGAAGAATGACAAAATCAGAGAAGAAAAAGGAAGTGAAGGAAAATGAAACTTACACAAAAACAAACAGAATTAATTGAACTGTATAAGCAGCTTGAAAGAGAATACGGGAAAGGAAATGTATTTTTCAGATATATAAATGACTATCACAGAATTAAGTTTGTTATCCATGACACTATTGGAAGTGATGTGTTTACTATTCTTTTTCAGTATAAAATCAGTGGAAAGGTAATTAATGCTTTAGAGGATAAGGGTTTAATGATTGGAAGAGATAATTTCCACAAAGAAGCTGATCCTAACTCATGGAGAAGCCAACCTAAAGAATGGCGATATGTCGGTTATCAAATTAGAACAGAATTATTATAGAAGGAGTGATTTAAAATGACAGAATATTTAAGTGAAGTAATAAATCCTGATAAGCCAGGAAGTTTTATGAAAGATACAAAGGAAAATATTTTACATGATTTAGAGCATTATACACTCGATCCAGTATTTGAAGATTATGGGAATTTTGTATATAAGCCTACTTGGGTGAATAAGGAAGCGGAGGCAAGATACAGTAAAGGTTGTACAGCTATTTGTGGAAATTTTGAGACATATTCACATGCATTTAGAGTTTATACAGATGATGAAGAACTGATAAAGGAACTTACAGAGGCTATTAGGAAGAATCAGGCAACAGAGGAATATAAAGCAGCTAAAAAGCGATTAGAGAAACGCAGACAGAAGGAACATGAAGAACTTATGGCACGGCTGGAAAGAAATAAGAGAAGATAAGGAGTGATGTAAGTGGAAAGATTAAAAGGATACATTGAAAAGTGGTTAGATGGACAAAAGGTAAGAGGTATTCAAGTATCGTTGTTTGATATAAGAGAATGTGTTAGAATATATAATGCAATGGTGCGGAATGAAAAACCTGAGTTTATCAATGGTAAAGTAAAAGAAATACTTGATAAATGCAAAATAGAAACAGTTGTAGAGGGGATTGGATGGAGGATTGCATAATGAAAGATTGTAATAACTGTAAACATTTTTGGTATGATAATTTAACAGGCACTTCTGAATGTGGTCAGTATGACAATATGACAGAGGATGAAACTGATAAGTATTATACAAACGGAGAAGATAATTGTCCGTTCTATAAGGAAAATGTAAATTAAGCAATGAATACAACTTAATAGAGAGAATAAAAAAGCAGATAGCAGATAATGTTATCTGCTTTTTTAATTCCAAAGGAAAGAGTACTTTCTTAGGAGTTAAAATAATATGAACGGATATGAATTTAAAAGAGAAATCGAAAGAATTTTTAAGGTGGCACGAAAAATGTGTCCAAATGTTACAGATGATATGTTAGATACAAATGGAGCTATCTATTATATGAATGGAAACGACAGTACACCGTTTGATTGGAATTGTAATAACAGATTATGTGAGTTTTTCATTTTCCATAAAAATGAGATTGGATTTATTAAGGCTAATGTAAATAGTGATAATACAGTTGATGTGTATATCTTTGAAACAGACGATGCTATGCAACCGACTTATAAATTCATAGAGGAAATGGAAAATGTTAAGGCAAGTAGTTTTGCAAGGATTATGAATTATATTGCAGACGAAGAAAGATTGTGGGATAAGCCGATTGATGAACTTGATTGGGATGTTGATAGCTTAGAATGTGATGAAATTGATTAGAAATAGGAGAATAATTAAAGGCAGATGCAAATAATTGTGTCTGCCTTTTGTAATGGAAGGAGTGAATAAAATGGAGTATAACGAGCAGAACTGGAATGAGTTATTAGAAGCACTACGTTTTACAGAATGTAGTAATGAAGCCTTTGGTGGGATGGTGATCTGTGATGATAACGGGATTCCAGTATGGGATTATGATAATGATGAACGTAAAAAGAATTTGTTTATGTTCCTCAGCGGTGCTTTATATATGAAACAGCATTTAGGATTTTATTAGGAGGTAAGCGAAATGATTGAGTTGAAAGATTTGCTAGAAGAAAATGAAACAATTGTGACATTTCATCTTTGCAATGAATATTGGTCACGGAATGCAATCACAGTAAAAGGAAGTGATGATATTTCTGGTGCATTAGAAATGACATTACATAGAATACTTGAAGCTGGTGGAACAGAAGATGATGTAAAGCGAATTATGGGTGCGGAAATTCCAACAGAAGACGAACTTAAAGAACTTGAAGAGTTTGATGAATTTAACTGGATAGACTTAGGTTATGTATTACCTGGTTTGATTGATTTATGGGAAGAGAGTGAGGTTGATTGATATGAGTAAATTAAGAGTATGGTGGATTCCACAGGTAGGAGCAGATGGAGGATCATTTCACATTCCAGTTGATACAGTAGAGGAAGGAAAAAAGATTATGGATCTTTTAGCTGCTTATGATGCATTCCAGTTGCAGAACAGAATTAAGCCAGATTATTGCAATACAGGCGGTATTCAGATGTGGAACGAAGATGAGTCTGAATGGGAAGATTGGTATATGGAAACTGACGAAAATTATTTTGATGATGTGGATGATTATTGCGAGCAGTGTGAAAAAGCAGACGAGTTGGAAGATTTTAGAAGTGAACTGTTTAAGCAGATTGATTGGAATAAAATTCACGAAATAACAATGTAAAGAAATAGCAATTTCATTTTAAGATTGGAGGAATAGAAATGGCAGAAATATATACATGTAGAATGACAAAAACAATGACATTCGATATAAAGGCAAATTCAATGGAAGAAGCACAGGATTGGTGTGCTACTCACGATTTCGAAGATGTTCAAAAGGAAAGTACATACTGGGATGTTGATTATTCTGAAAGCGTTTCAGAACTTGAAGATGATGGATATATTGCAGTAGATATTAGTGAATAGAATGGAAAGGATGGTTGATTTATATGAGATTACATCTATTTTGGCTTGATAAGAATTGGAAGAAACGTGGTGATTGTGCAAATAATTATAACCTCATTGTTTATATAGAAAATAAAACATATAAGGTATATACGAATGCTTTTTATGGATATTATCATTCAGAAGATATTGAGGTTAAAAAGAAATCAGATATTGAAGATTACATAGAGTATTTAAAGAGAAATGGATTCAAAGAAATGGAGTGACAAATTATGACAGTAAAAGAATTAAATAGAGATCAGTTACACGAACTGAAACAGGCGTATTATTCAGAACTTGTAAATGAAGGCACTTTTGCAGAAGTGATGGGAGTTAATATTAATGAGCCATCATATGAAATGATTGCAAATATTGATGAATATGTAAGTGATGAATTTATTTATGAACACTATGATGGATATAGTTTTACAGAAGATGATTTCTTCTGTAATGTAGAAAGGAATGCTTAATATGTTAGATATTACAAACTTATATGCATACAGAATTGAAGAATTGGCTGTTGGAATTGTAAAGGCAGAGTCATATGAAGATGCAAGAGAAAAGGTGAAAGCAGCTTATTTGAAACACAACGATTGCTTTGATTCTGAAAGGGATTTTATTGAGTTAGAGGAAATTGCAGAGAATGATTCATGGTTTAGTGATAATCCTGATGTAGTTGAAGTCGATGAATTAATATAGAAGTGGAGTGATGAGATATGAGAATAATTAAAGAGAGTATTATCAAGAAACATTCATATGGAAATAGAGTTCATACTTCTTATACAGAAGTGATAGAACAGTACCATTATGATTCAGAAGAGGAACGTAATAAACATGCAGAACAAATGACTGAAAAAGGATTTAAAGATAGTGGTCAGGTTAAAGAAAATGTTGGTACGATTATGAATCCAGAGCTGGTCTGGTTTGGAAGTTACTATAAATATGAAAGAAACTAGGCAAGTAGACAAGAGTTTCTTTAGAAGAATGGAGGAAAGATATGACCTATTTAGAATTAGCAAGAAAGATAAAGAATGCATATAAGGAATTAAAGCAAAATGAAGTATATAAACTTTTCAATGTCATATGGAATAATGACCTTGGAGAGTCAGAAATTACAGTTGAAAATGATGCTGGATTTAGAGCAATTATTATTGGTAATACAAGCGGTATAAAAAAATCAAGAGGTTACATGTATTTGTTTTATACCAATAATGACACAGAATCATTTCCGACTATTAAAGAAATAGAACACAGATTAAGAGTAGTTGCAAATCAAGAAATTTTAACAGATAAAAATGCGAATTATTTTGATTGGGAACAGTATGGTTCTTTAGAAGAACAGAGAAAATATTTTTCAGAAATAATTTTAAATACAACAAAACAATGATTTACAAGTATACATGAGTAAACAAGAGTTTCTTTAGAAGAATGGAGGAATAAAAATGCGAGATGGATATTTGAATTATGACGAATTTAGAAATCAATTTTTTGATAAATTCGGAAATAGAAAAAACAATTACATTATAGAAAAATATTGTAAATCAACAAATGGATGGATATTGGAAAAAACCATAAAAACACATAATGGTTGTTATTATGTTGTAAATGACAAATGTTATTTTGAATGTAATAATTCTTTGATTCCGCTCAATATGGATTTTGAATCAAAAGATTGTGGAGCTGTATATAAAATTGTTGGTAAAGATATAACGAAATATAGAAAAATTATTGGTAATGAATATCTTTGTACAAATGAATATCTTGGATTAAAACTTCACAGACAGGATTATTCAGATGGTACATGTTTCTATACTTTAGAAGATAAATTTGGCAATTGTCGTGTAAATCATGGTAATAAAAATTTAGAGGAACTAATAAATGTATTAGAAAGAGAAAATCAATTAGACGAGAAATACATCAAGAGTTTGCCAACCATAAAAGAAACAATTACACAGAGAAAAATTTTTATAACCGATATTAAAATGATTCTTATAAAAATGAAATGAGGATTTACAAGGGATGAGGTGATTAAAATGAAATTTGTACCAACGGATGAATATATTAGAGTTTCTTTACAGGAAGGACTTAACGCTTTGCAAATAGGTCGAACTGATAAGTTATTTTCTGATGGATTGGATGACTATGAATATATTTATTTTGATAAAGAGAAAGGATTTTGTTATGAGGATAATTGTGTGATTGGAAGTACATTTGACCAAACATTAGATAGATTACATTCTGTCGGATGGTGTTTTAAACATAATTTTTTCATAAAGGAAGGAGAGAAGATATGAAATTATATTGGGTATCACTACTTATTCAAGATAAAGAAAATACTAAACCTTGGCTTTGTGCGATGTCAGATGGATGTATTAGTTTGGAAGGAGCAATTAAAATTATAGAAAAAGGTAAACAAAATTATAGAGTTCTATCTGCATGGGTAGACACTTTTGATACAAATAATCAGAAAGTGATTGTATTTCATGAGTGTTATGTTAATGCAATAGGAAATATAGAATGAAACGATGATTTACTATTAAAGTGAGGTAAAAAATATGAAAGCAAGTAAGGTAAACGCAATAAATAAAATTGCAATTAAGGGTGATAGATACGAACCAATTATAGCAGCTATTCAAAATATTGAGATAAATCATCCTGAATTATATAAAGAATTATCAAAGGTTATTGATATAGAATTATGGGATGGATATTCTCTTATGATACATGAAGAAATCGAATAACCAATGAAACGGAAATTTCAAGATTGAATCGGAGGTTAATAATATGATAAATATATTTGGAACAGACTTTATTGAAGTAAAAAACGAGAGTGTTTCCATTAATATCATTACATTGGAAACAGGACAGAAACTTTATTCTGTTAGTGGTGGAATTAAAAATGGGACAAGATTAAAAACTAAAGAATTTAAAACTCCTAATGAATGTATTGATGAATTAAGAGAAAGAGTTGCGTATTCTTTATTAGAATTATAAAACCAGATGAAAAGCACATTTCGGAGAGTAAATTATATGAAAATTAGATTTAAAGACTTATTATTTAATAATGAAGAAATTGAATTAGATGTGAAAGATATAATAATAATGACAGGCGATCAGGATGAAACAATATTGATTGAGAATGTCGATGGAGTATTTTATAAGGCAATTGTCATTGAATTTGTTTAAGGAAAGGTGGTAAAATTTATGGATAGGAAAGAATATTTATTAAGACAGGTACTAAAATTATTTAAGCAACAGAAAGAAAGTCGTTATGTTTTAAATATTGAAGAGATGACTGTTATGTATGATGGAGCTGAATGCGATGGAAGTTGTCTTTGTGATGATATTATGGATGAGTTAGGAATTGACAGCTTAGAAGATATTGAGAATGAGAATAAACATTTTTCTCTTTAATAGATACATAGTGGAGAATAAAGAAGTGGATGACAATATGGTTATTCACTTCTTTTATTTTTATTAAGAAAGGTTGTGTTTAGTATGATAGATTATAAAGAATTCAAGAAAGAGATGGAAAAGATAGGTCATGAAGTACATAAGAATGGAAAATATCTTACAATTATTCCTAATAATAATTACGAGGGATATAATAAAGGATTTTTGTTTGCAACGGATTTAATAAAGGGATTTGAGTATGGATTAAAATTCATTACTATGGAACACTATAATACTTGGATATATAGTGCAAAATTCAAGATTGTGTGATAGAATTAGAATAGTAACAATAAGACGTGAATTTATATTATAATTTTAAGGAGGATTTAAAGAATGGGTGTTATTTTTGTGTTATTTGGTATTTGTTATATTATTTTTATGATTATCAAGGAGGAAACTGTTAAGCCAGTATCGAAGGATTTTGATTGGAGGGCAGCGATGATTGATCAGTCAAAAAATAATTTATCACCCAGAGAATATAATCGAAGAATTGATGCTGGATATTATGACAGAAAAGATAAGAAAAATTAAATAGTAACAAAGAGTTAAGCTGTTGAGTAGAAATATTCAACGGCTTATTTTATTTAGGATAGGAGAATATTAAATATGAATAATTATAAGGTAATTGGAAGATTCTACAGCAATGGAGTAAGAATGATAACAGTATTAATGAATAAGGCAGCTTGTACTATGTCCGAAAGAGAATTTAATAGAATTGTAAGTATTAAGTAAATCATTGGATAGGTTCTCTTATGGTGCAAATAATGCAGATATATAAAAACATAGGAAAGATTGGAGAAAATAAAATGAAATATGATGATTTCACGAGCGGAGAATATGTGAAAAAAGAAGATGTAATGACATATTTAAGAGTGTTTGATTGGACTATGCCAAGAGAAGAATTAATTGAGAAATTTAAAGGCATTTCATCTATTACTCTTAACGACCAGGACATAAACAAAGTAAAAATAAATAAAGTGTTAAATGGTGAATGGAACAATGATTAATTAGAAATGGATATTTCTTTTGGAAAGTGAGGAAAATTATGGTAAGAGAATGTTATAAGGAAATTTATAAATTGCGGAATTTACTTGATGTAGCAGGAATTCCGTATGTTTTTGAAAATGGATTTTTAAATGGAGCTGCATTAGCATATCCAAATAGAAATAAAGGAGAGTTTGTTTGTTCTGTAATTGAGCATGATGGAAGCTACGGAAGAAACGATGACAAGTTAGAACTTATGGGACTACTTACAAATGAAGAAAGTGAATGTGATGACGTTGTAGGATGGCTTACAGCAGAAGAAGTGTTTAACAGAATTTCTAAACATTATAATGCACAATAAATGCGTGTTTGTTAGAGTTGGAGGCAAGAGAAATGAATAGAATTGATGAAATTATTTATAAAGAGACACAGAAGGCAGCTTATGAAGAACAGTGCGAAGAGGAATTTGTTCATCAGGAACAGCCAAACGAAGATTATTTTGAAGGCTTAAATGATTATTTAGATGGAATAATGAGTGTCTGAAATTCACATTTTTCATTGGTTTAGAAAGGTAGGTAAATATGGAAAGAGTAACATTAAAGCATCTGGTAGCAAGATATAAACAAGATAAAGAATTTTTACAAACACATCCTGAAAATAGGGAGTTATTAGAAAAAAGAATAAGAAGACATGAAAAGGATATTGCAGAATACGTAAGTAGCGATTCATTTCAGATGATATTAAATTGTTATAATTTGTAAACAAGAAATTCGCATTTCTTTAAAAGATTGGAGGAAATATATGTTTGAATATAATGGATATCATTTTGAGTCAGTAAGAAAACTAAAAGAATCAGAAAAGAAGGATATATGCACATTCTCTAAACATATCAGAAGCGATAGAGAACTTGGGATATGTGATTATGATGTTGATTGGAAAAAACATGATTATAGTTGGAAAGATTTTTATTCAGCAAGTAATGACAGTCAATTAGACATATTCTTATGCAAAGAAAATGGAAAATTATATGTTCCTTGTGAACATGAATTATTTCAGTTTGAAGAAAAAGAACATAAACTACCTACTGCAAAAAAAATAAAGCGTTGAAACTAAGATTTCTTTGTATGATTGGAGGTAAAAACAATGGAAAACAAGCCATATGCAATAGCAGTACGGATTTATGAATCGAATGGAGTAACGATGGCAGATATTAAGACTTCTCCTTGCGATGGTTTTAGAACAGAAACAATCACATGGACAAAACCAAACGAAAGAGAAAGGTTTTATTATAATGGCTATACGTTGATTTATGACGAACGAATTGAAAAAACAAAACCTTTTGAAGAAATTAGATAAGGAGTGAAGCGAAAATGTCAAGCATTGAAAAGTCAAAAGAAAATGCACGGAACTTAAATGAACTCACGGATCATCTGATTAAACTGATTGAATCGGATGACAAGCGGTTTTCATTTGAATTTTGTGCAGGTGGCACAATGGAGATTTACGATAAAGAAAAAGAAATCGGTTATGCAGTTCACATTGCACCAATTGAATATGATGAAAATGGAAATGCAACAAATTTATAGCAACCGCAAGGCAGTTAGGAGAATAAATACCTAGCTGCCTATTAAGATATGATATAATAAGAAGGAGCGATAATTATGTTTACAGCAGAAACAAAGATATTATATAGAACACAGGCAAGAGCAGGTAGTGGCGATGGAATAGCAGAAGTCAAAGCAGGTCAGATTTTTAATTTTGATTCAGTAACTATGGAGCTTTCAGATAAAGAAAAAGAATTTCTGGAAAGTTGCAATAAAAAGACATGGACAATGATTCGAGAAGAATTATCCGATCCGACAAATTACCAAAACTTTATTGAATATGTTAAATTGTTATAGAGGAATGTGTTCTGAAGATGCAATTGATAGTATGGAAGAGGCAAGTGATAAGCTAGATGAAGTAATTGAATTGTTAGATGATATTGTGTAGAATGGAAGGCACAATAAATAATAAATTTATTTGAAAGTTGTTAGGAGGATAATAAAATGGAATTAAAAGAGACATTAAAGAATATGAAAATAGGTGATGTAATTACAATTGAATTTAATGATGGAGTTGCAGATTATATTACTAAGACAAATTGGTTTGAAACAACTGTTTTTGTTTTAGGTGGATTGGGAAGAACTGGAATGCCAAAGATTGTAGGATGTGGAATAGAAGATATTAATGAAGATATTGATGTAGTTATATCTAATATTTGTACAATACTTAATGAAGATGTGAAAGTTACGGAGACTAATGGAAAAGTAAAAATACAATATAAATCAAACGAAGTATTTAATGAGGGAAACAATGGAAATTTTTATTATGAAAATGATAGAATTTAATTGGAATTAGAAACGATGTTAAAGTATAGCATATGGACAAAATAGATAAGAAAACATATGTAGGCATTGTAAAATTTACATTGGAATCAATGGTTAATCTTGCAAAGTCAGATAAGAATTATAATCTTGTGGCAGATACAATTCATTATTATGAGACAACTATTAAACTAGAAATGCAAATTATCCAGGATGAGTTTTTAGAATTGTGTAAGGAAGCTGGAATTAAATAGATTGGAGTGATTTATATGTTTAAGTGGAAAGATTACGAAGAAAATGCAGCATTATTCATTGATGGAATTAGTGAAAATGTAGCAATTTTAAAATACAAAGATTTTCAGTTGACAGATGTAGCTACAGGATTAAAAGTGAAAATGAAATCGTCAAATATTGATGAGGCGAAAGTTGATGCTGAAAATTTCTTGAAAGAATTTTGGAACAGAGTAGAGAATAATTATAAGAGAAACTTAAATGCATTAAATTGAAAGCCAAGTAAACCAAGTTTTCTTGTGGAAAGGAAAATAAAATATGAAAATAACATTAGAAATGGTAACAGAATTTAACAATGAACTTGCATTAAAAGGTTGTCCTTTTAGATACGAATATGATGAATATGGTACAAGCGGAAATTCGCAAATAAAGATTACGCTTCCAAGTATGAACAGTGTTGATAGTTTTACAATTAATCCAACAAGAGATTTCTTTGATTGGATGGAATTATGGTTCAAGAACAAAGGAGTTGAATTAAGCTGCAATGCAAACGGAAGTATTTTATGGAGCAAATCTGGTTGGAATAAGTAAAGAAATCTAAGTTTCAAGTTAAGAAGGGAGAATAATCATTATGCATGTGAATATATTTGAAACAAAATCGGATGAAGAATTATCTGTATTATACGGACAATTTCTTGAAGCAGAAAAAATATCTGGTTTTCCAGATGATAACGAATTGGGGAAAATTAAAAAAGAATATGAAAAAGATTTCGGAGCAAATACTGTATTAATGCTTCAAATTGAATTGACTCATACAATAGCAAATAGATGGTTCATAGAACATAGAGGCAAAGAAATTTAACTTTCAAGTTTTGGGAGGTAGTATAGTATGTACGATATTGATGATATAAAGATGATTATAGATGAGGCAGTAAATATGGAACTACTAGATAAAAATTCAAATGAGCAAACGGCTATATTGGAATTAAAAACTAGATTATATGATGCATTTGGAATTGAAGATTAAAGGTGAAAGATAATGGGTAAATTAATACAAAAATTAAATTGGAATATGCCATTTATAAAAAATCAGTGTATGTTTGTATATGCTGAAGCTGATTTAGATTCTAATCAAAAAATGCAAGAACCACTACAAAAACTATATCAGTATGAGAATCAACCAGATATGAGAGAAAAGATAAGAGAATATATTGGTGAGCTTGATATGGAAATTAATAGGTGTGAAAATGAATTGCAAAAATATTACAAGAGTAATGGAGATATAGGTGTTATAAGTATGCAAAATAGAATTCAAGTTTTAATTGAAGTAAAGAATGATTTATTGGGAAGATTGGAAGAGGTGATATAAATGGTAAGATATATGGAATGTTCTACATGTGGCAAGTCATTACTTGAAAATTCAATTATTGTTGTAAGAACTGGGTTTACAGATAAATATTGCTCATATGGTTGTGCAGCAATTGGTAGTGGATTTTTTGAAAATATAAAATTAACTGATGAAATTGTCCAAGAACACAAATCTTGTGATGGAAAAGATTGGCTAATAGGAGATTGAGGTGATATAAATGTATGAAGAAGAAATAAATGCGGCATTGATCTCCATACAACAATTTAAAATTGCATATAGTAATGAAAATGGAGTTATAACTGTTGGTGATATTAAAGATTTAATGGCTAATATAGATACTATAGAAGAATGTGTAAGAAAGCAAAAGAGAATCCCAACAACTAACGAAAGAGAATTTGGCTTGTTGGGAAAATCAAAAATTGTACATCGGTGTAGTATTTGTGGTAGTAATGTATATTCTACAAATACATATTGTCCTCAATGTGGGCAGAAATTTTGTATATGAAGTATAAGATTTGATTAATGAGCAGAAGAAACGAGGTGATATAATGACAAATATGACACTAAAAGAATTGATAGAATATGAAAGAGAATTATGTAGCTTACAACAAGAATATGAGGGTAAACTGACTAAGATATATGAAGAGACTGATTCCTCAAATGAAAAGAGGAGACTAACAATTATTTTGAATCTTATTATTGAAGAAAGACAGAAAGTAAATCGTCAAAAATATAAACCAGTGTAAATGACGATTTCTTGGTAAATAGAAGGAGATGATTAAATGGCGAGAAAGAAAGTAAATAAAGAATTAACCATAGAAGAACAGTTACAGAAAGAAAGAGAAAATGAATTAAGTTTTATTAAAGATGAAGTGCCACATCTGAATGAACCAACTTATAGATTTGAAATAGGAGATAAGGTAGAATATGGTGCATTAAAAGACTGTACAGTAAAAGAAGTGTTATATGATGGGAAGGTGTACGGATTACATTGTATTTCTACTGAAGAAAATTATGGAAATCCTTATGATAGAGAAGTATATCGAGTTGCTGGATGGACTAGCGTTAGACCGCTTACTAATGGGGATTCAAAGTTTAGTAAAAATCAGAATGTAAAAATTAATTTTAATAATTCAATAATTGAATCTCTTATCCATAAGTATTATGCTTTTGGAGTAGATATGAATCCTGAATATCAGAGAGGGTATGTTTGGAAATCAGAAGACAAACAGTTGCTTATAGATAGTATTTTTAATAATATTGATATAGGTAAATTTGCTTTTATTCATTTGGATGATAAAAAATGGGCTGAGACAGGTAATGGATATGAAATACTTGATGGAAAGCAGAGATTAAGCACAATTATTGATTTTTATGAGAATAGATTTCCATATAATGGAGTTTATTACAATGACTTATCGGCTAAAGATAAGAATGTTTTCTTAAACCATCATATTGTACAAGGAGAAGTAAGAGAAGCAGATAGAAAGGCAGTATTAAAATATTTCTTAATGCTCAATAGAACTGGAAAGTCAATGGATCAGTCACAGCTTGATAAAGTTGAGAAAATGTTAGATGAATAACCAATGAAAGAATTGTTTCAAAAGAAAGGATATGATATTATGGTTAAGTTAAAAGTTGGAAGAAATATATTAGACATAAGTGAAAATGATTTGATACTTGATAATGGAGCTTGTTATCAAATTGTAACACAAAAAATTGGACATGGATTCAACAAAGTAACTCCTAGAATGAGCAAGAAATTATTTAGCGATTTAAAAAACACAGGGTTAATTTTTACAAATGATGAGTTAAGACAGGCTGCTATAAAGAGATATGGAAATATTGTTGAAACATATTGGAAATTTAATATAGAAAGTATGAAAAAATTGGGATATTAAACCTAAAGAAAAATTGCTTTCTTATTGAAAACAAATCAAATATAGAAACAAGTATTAGAAGCAGAAATACCTGCTTCTTTTTTATTGCGGAAATGAGGTGAATAATTTTTGAGTAGATATAAGAATGGAAATCCAAAACATGCAAGCAGATTCATATGTATGAAATGTATGAATGAAAATATGTTAGCCAGTGGAATTCAGAGACAGAGACAAAGAGAACGAAAACATATTAAAGATTTGTATTGTTTGAAGTGCGGAGAGGTAACGAAGTGTATCGAAGTAAGATTTTGTGATTCATATGAAGAAATTTTTGAGGCTGCAAAGATAAAAAGAGAGAATTATTACATAGACGAATATGAAAGTGAGGTTGATGAATATGTGTTACAAAGCAGAGGTACAAAAACGAAATGAAGAAAAATTAGAAGAAATATTTGTAAAAGAAAATGTGCCTGATTTTATTCAGGATTATTTTTTATCAATATCAAGTAGAGCTGCAAGATTGAATTATTGGATAACGATAAGAAATTTATTAAATTGGTTAATAGATAAAAATTATATTGAATGTAGAGTGTTATCCGAAATTACTCCTGAAATATTAGATAAAGTAACTGATTCAAAAATAATTAGATATATGGATTACTTGAAAGAATCTGGAATAAAACTTAATACACTTCTTACAAAGAAGAATCAGATGAGTAGTTTTTGGGAATATTTAAAAATTCATCATTATTGCCTGGATAATATTATTCAGATGATTAAATCTAGTGAATATAAACCAGTTAAAACCAATCGTATGAAAATGGAAAAAATGCCATTATATGAGGATGTTCAAGAAATGATTGAAAAGATAAATCGAAAACCTGATGAATTTATTCGCATAAGAAATGGTTGTGTATTTAGAACATTAAGAGGCACTGGATTAAGAGAATCAGAATTAGCAGGTCTTGATATTAGGGATGTATATCTTGACGAACAATATATAGATAGTAGACATCCAAGACCGTATATACTTGTTATCAGCAAAGGAAATTATGATTATACAGATAATGGAAAAGATATTGTATTTCTTACCAAAGACGCAATTGCAGCATTAACAAAGTGGTTAAAATATAGAGAAACGCTTACAGATATTATTGATACCGAAGCATTATTCCTTAATAAAAATGGTAAACGAATGAATGAAGATAATATTAAAGCTATGTTTAGAATTTATAGTGGTGGAAAATTGACACCACACATGATGAGGCATGAATATACAACTATTCTTACAAGAGAATCAAACGATCCTACTTTTGTTCGAGAACAGGGAAGATGGAAGTCAGATGCTATGATGAATAATGTATATGATTCTGGTGCAAGTAGAAGTGTAAATGTATTAGATAATATGTAACATATGTAAAGGATGATACAGATTATTTTGTATCGTCCTTATTAATAAAAGAAATATTCATATCAATATTAAGTGCATTGCATATTTCTAATAATGCTTCAATAGAAATATTATCTTGATTAAGTCTTGAAGTTAGAGCTGATTGGCTTAAATTCAATTTTTGAGCCAAATCTTTTTTTTTGATTTCCTTTTCAGTTATAATTGTTTTTATTTTGAGTAAGATTTGTTTTGCGTTCTTAACTGTAAATGCATTATCCATTATAAAATTACCTCGCTATTAAGATATATCTAAATTATATAAGATATGTACAAATTAAACAAGATATATTAAAAATATTTGTTAATTATTTTATCTTAAAAAATTAAGATATATCTTGATTTATTAAGATATATAATGTATTATATAAAATATCAAAAGGAACAAACAGAGAAAGGAGGGCTAACAGATATGGAAATCAAGCGTGGTGAAATATATTTCGCTGATGTAACCAAATATAGTTCGAAAGGCTCTGAGCAGAGTGGTAGAAGACCAGTGCTGATATTGCAGAATGATATTGGCAATAAGTTTAGCCCTACCACTATAATTGCTATCATAACAACTAAATCCAAAAGAGAGCTGCCAACACATGTAGAAATACATAAAGACGAACTTAATGGACTGAAATACGATTCTGTTGTTGCATTAGAACAAATTACAACAATTGATAAGGATCGGATTCAATTTAAAATTGGTGAATTATCGAACGAAGATAATTTGAAGGTTATGGAAGCGATGAAAATAAGTTTGGCTATGATATAAGAGTGAGGAGAGAATATTATGAAGACAGAAACCTATGATTATACAAGTATAGATGAAGCCATTGACAGGTTGCAAAAATTAAAAGCTGAAGGTAAAAATCCTAAAAATGTTGTTATCTTAACGATGGATTTTGATAACAACACTTCATCAAAAAAGGTTGCTACACCTGATGATGGATGTTTACTGGTAAGAAAGTCAAAAACAATTATTATGAACGAAGATGCTTATCTTCCTCATATGCAGTTGTTCAATACCGAACAGGATATAGAGAATATAATTAAGAGGGGAATTATGCATGATATTTTATTGAAATGATAGTCGAATATTTGTTCTGATTTACTCTGATTTGTATTGACACAAACACATGTTCGGAGTAATATAATGGAAAAGGAAATAAATAAAAAAAGCTTGACTAGAAAGTTGGAAGCCGCCTAGTCAAGCACATACAAAATCTATTTCTTGGGGGAAATATCTAGTATGCATCTAAATTATACATAGTAATACTTATAAAAGTCAATTGCATATCAGCAAATTTTTCCAAATTTTATTTTAACAATTTAATTGCATTTTAATTTTTCTTTGGTATACCCAAGGTTTATTAAAGTGCGTCAAAAATTAGAGAGGAGTGATGTTTTTGTTTATTTTAACAGATGGAAAGAATTATGTTATGGAAAACCCTATGAAGTCAGGTGAGTATATGATAACAACTTCAAGTTCTATGGCAAAGGAATTTACTTACAAACAGGCGAGGTCATTAGTACAGAACAGCAGAAAGAAGTATTCATGGATTAAGAAATATAATCTTATTGATGTGGATACGGGGCAGAAGTCTGATAAATCTCTTTATTATAGAGGAAACGCAAATGTTTATATAGGAGATAGATGTAATTTCGATTATACCTTATTAGACAAGATTGAATCAGAAGCCAATTCCATCTTAGGGTTAGCGGGTTGGGACGACAATCAACTTATTACATATAAAAATTTATTAAATACTGAATTATCAAAGTGTGATAGTGCAGAAAGCGATATTAATCACGCATTAGAAAAATATAAGGAAATACATAACGGCAAGAAGCCACAAGCTCATAAGGTAGCAAAGATAGGATATTTACTTGATGACATACGAGATAAGCATAAACGAATAAAGCAATGTATAAGGTACGTTCAAGTTTTGCAAGATGCAATATCTAAAGGATATAACATTGAAAAGATAAAATTAGAACTCAGTAAGGTTACTAGCGATGATTACAAAGGAAGAACGGAATATTGGAAAATGGCTAATGATATATTGGAGGATTAATTATGGTGATATGTAGAAACTGTTTAATTCCTATGGTAGAGACTATGAGTTTTCAACCAGGAGAAAGAAATCAACATGATAGATATTGTAAGTGTCTAAAATGTAAAAGAGAAACTAAACATATTAAAGTTATGAATTCTGAATTGTCTTTCGGGGAATATATGAATAAAGAAATTCAAAAGGCGGGTAGAAGAAATGATTAATGAAGAGATGATGAGGGTTATTAACAATAATCCTGAAATGATGAGGGTTATTAATACATACATGGAAAATGATATGAAAAAACTCAAAAAAATCTGTCATAGAGTTTGGTACGGAAAGTTTGATATGAGTGATTATGATGAGTTATATGATGTTGCAGTTGATTGTCTCATAGAAGCATTAATTACATACAATGATGAAAAAGCTTGTTTAGAAACATTTCTTGTAGGAAATATCATGAGAAAGACAAGCACATGGATGAGAGACAACAAATATAGGTTAAAGCGTCAGAATCTTTTAAGGGACGAAAATGGAAAATTGATTCTTGATGATGAAGGTAATCCGCAAATTATTATGAATGTCTCATTGGATGTTAATACAGATGAGGTAAAAAATATTAAAGACAATTTACCTTCAAAAGAGAATGTAGAGAAAGAGATATTTACAGAAGAATATACTGACAAAGTTGAATTATATTTACAGCAATTACCGCGAAAACAGGAAAGAGTGGCGAGGTTACTATCTCAACAATATACGAAAGATGAGATATTAGAAATATTACATATAACTGCAAGCGAATACAATGATTGTTTGTTAGGGTTAAGAAAGTATGAATACATATCAATTTTATTTTAATTAGGAGGAAGCAAGTTATGACAATGGTAGGAAGAGACAAAGTAAAAAAAGATCAGATGATGTTAGGAACATTACTTAACCAGTTTAAAAGAGGTCAGATTAATAAGAATCATCCTTTGCAGAGAAAGCCTGATCAATGGTCAGATGAGGCAAAGTCAGGACTTGCTGCCACTATAATTAAAGGAGAGGATATTGATTCTATTAAAATATGTGAGCAGATTGTAAGTTCGACAGAGTTCATTCTTTGGCTTATTGATGGATTGCAGAGATTAACTGTTCTTGAATCATTTAAGAATAATGCTTTTGAAATTAAGAAGAGTCTTGAAATGCCAATTATGTACTATCAAGGAGTTGATGAGAATGGAAAAGTTGGAGTTATCAAATATGATCTTAGAGGTAAAAAGTACAAAGATTTACCAGATGAATTAAAGGAAAAATTCGATAGTTATGCTGTTGATATAGTTAAACATCTTGACTGCACAGATGAAGAAATAGCTTATCACATTGCTAGATATAACAGACAGACAAGTATGAATGTAAATCAGAAGAATATTTTGGTTGCTTGGAAGATAGCACCTGAAATTAAAAAACTTGTCAGCAATCGTTTCTTTATGGATTGCGGAAATTATAATCCAAAAGAAGATACAAAGGAAGTATTTAACAGAATTGTGTGTGAATCTATTATGACTATGTTCCATCTTGATAACTGGAAGAAATCAAAACAAATGAGTTTGTATCTTAATGAAAATGCAACGAAAGATGAATTTGAGGTATTTGAGAATGAACTCAATAGGTTGTATGAGATTACTGATCAAGACACAGTAGGTAAATTGTTTAATTCAAAAAATTCATTTATATGGTTCGCTGCTTTTCATACATTTACACAGTTTGGAATTGAAGATATTAAATTTATTGATTTTCTTGAAGAGTTTCAGAAAACATTACATAGCAAGACATTTGTAGAATATGAGAATAAGAGTTTCGATACTTATGATGATGGTAAGGGAACTAAAGATAAGAAAGTTGTTAAGGCAAAACTTAACATGCTCGAACAGCTTATGAAGGAATATTTACATATTACAGAAGAAACTAATTCAGAAACAGAGAATAATATAAATGAGTCTGATACAAAGTCGTGTGAATCAGATTCAACACTTGAATTTATTCAGAATAATGTTTCAAAGGATGTATCTAATGAAGATATTGAAGAATATCAGGATTTTATGGATTCATATGTAAACATTGATTCTGAATTATACAAGCAGTGTTCTATAGCATTAATGGCTTTAACTGCTTATGCTTACAAATGCGATAGAGATGTTGAATTAGGAAAATGGATTGAAAATTGTCAGTCAAGAAAGTGGCAGAATCTCAGTCCTTCGCAGGAAGTCAATTTCAAATATATGAAGAGAAGTTTTGATAATTTCGTCAATGCAAATGGAGGAGCTGCTTAATGGATATAACAATGTGTACAAGCCAAAGTTGTCAGAATAGAAAACAATGTTATAGAGCTATGGCAAAGCCTGATAAATATCAATCATATGCTGATTTTACCAAGCTCTGTGCTGAGAAAGATTATCAGTGTATGTGGGTAATTAAGGATGGAGATGTTCTTATAAGTGATGTAGATAATATTATGGCGAGGTGTTGATATGAACAAGGAAGAATTAAGAGAAGAGTTACAAAATTATTCTAAATCAAAGCTTGTTGAGATGTGTATTAAGTTGCTTGAAGAGAAAGAGTTGTCTCAGAAAGCTGCGACCTATGATGAACTATTAGAAATGGAATGGGACAGTAAGTAATTAGAGAATAACACAAAGAGTAAAATTCTTTGGATTATGAGGTGAAAAGGATGTTTAAAAGAAAAACAAAACTTGAAAAAGTACTAGATAAGAGAATAAATTATGTAACATTTAGAGATTTTTTAAAATCGTTATCACACAAGGAGTTACATATCTTGGCAGAAGATATTATCTGGAAAGAATACGATGGATATAATGGTTCATCTTGTTATATGGAACAAAATCATTATGACTTAATGGATAGGCAGCAGAAAGAATTTTATATAGAGGACAGAGAGTATTTATTACTACAGTAAAGTTCGATTTCATATGGAAGAGAGGTGAAAGTAGATAGTGCCAAAAGGAAAGAAATTTAATGCTGCCGAAAAACATTTTGAGAAAAAATGTGTAGAGTGGCGAAAGAGGATAAAAGAATTAGAAGAAACGAATAAGCTTCTACACAAAAGAATAAGCGATAACTGTGATGAAATAGAAAAATTACAGATGGAAAATGAATGCTTAGAACAACAGAACCAAGTGCTTATGGAATTAAAAGATATGTCTGTTGATGATGTTAAGACTTTGATTGCATCAAAAGAGTCAGTTAATAAATTGTCTGGATTGTTTGATGCAATGTCAAAGAGAATGTTTTAACAAGAAAACTTCGTTTCCTTTTTTTCTTTGGATTATAAACGGAGAATACAACAATAGAAACAATTAACAAAAATAAATATAAGAAAGAAGAGGTACAAAAACATGGATGGATTTATGATGTTTAAGAAGGCTTTACAGAAGCACTTCGATGAAATGCAGAAAGAAGAAGACAATGACAAAAGACAATTATAGTATTTATAAGCATACATCACCAAGCGGTAAATCTTATATAGGAATTACAAAGCAAGGAAAGAAAAGATTTGGTAAAGACGGAAATGGTTATAAAAAACAAAGAAAATTTTATAATGCTATTCAAAAATATGGGTGGGATAATTTTAAACATGAAATTATAGAAGATAATTTATCTTTTGAACAAGCCTGTTTTGGTGAACAGCTATATATTGAAATTTATGATTCAATAAATAATGGGTACAATATTGCAATTGGAGGAGAGGGTGTACAAGAAATAGGGAATAGAAAGGTTGTGCAATTCTCACAAGATTTAAAACCTGTAAACATTTTTAAATCAGTTTCATATTGTTCAAATATAGTAGGATTTAAAAGTATCACAACGATTAGTAATTGGTGCTATGATGGAAAACTTCACTGTGGATATTATTGGAAATTTTTAGATGAATGTGAAAATGTAAAAATTGATTATGATTTATTTGATGATGTTATGGTGAATTATAATTATTTGAATTTTAATCCATATTCTGACAAAGAAGAAAAAATTCATAATTCTCAGAAAGGCAAAAGAAGCAATAGTAAACGAAAAATAAATCAATATGCAATGGATGGAACTTATATACGAACATGGGATAGTATTATTGATGCGGTTACATATTATAAGATGCCAAATGATTCAACAATTATAAGAGCAATAAAAAATAAGTACAATTGTTTTGGATACAGATGGACATATTACGATGGAAGTATTGCAGATATATTACCTAATATAACCAAGAATAAGAAAATCTTACAGTTTGATATAAATGAAGTTTTTATAAATAAATATAATAATTCCATACAAGCAGAAAAAGAAACTGGAATATCCAGAAAAAATATTACTAGAGCTTGCAGTGGTGGAAGAAAAACAGCTGGTGGGTATATATGGAGATATGAAGGAAACATGTCTGATGAGGATCTGGATAAAGCACTTGCAGAATTAAGTGAGTAATTGTTACAAATATACCATATATAGTATTAAAAATAAGCAATATATACTATATATGGTATACATTTTACATTAGAAACGCACATTTCTTATGAAATTTTGGAGGTTAAGACAATGACAATTGAACAGATTAAGGACAAATTAAAATCAAAAGAGTATGACTTCCTGAGAACAGATAAGAATTTGGGTAACAATATCATTATCTTAACTCTTGGTGGAAGTCATGCATATGGGATGGATAAAGAAGGATCTGATTTAGATGTGAGAGGTATTGCACTCAACAGTAAATCAGATATTTTACTTGGAACAGACTTTGAACAGGTCGTAGATGTTGATACAGATACAACTATGTATTCGTTTAATAAAATGATACAGCTTTTAGCATCAAGTAATCCTAATACAATTGAACAACTTGGCTGTTTGCCTGAGCATTATTTACATTTATCTAAAATTGGTAAAGAATTATTGGATAATAGAAAAATGTTTCTTTCGCAGATTTGTGTTCACACCTTTGGAGGATATGCAGGTTCTCAGCTCAGACGTATGGAAAACAAGGCTGCAAGATTGGTTGGTCAGGCAGAAAATGAAGCCTACATTTTAAAAAGCATCAATAATGCAAGATATGAATTTAAAAACAGATATTATCCTCATGAAAATAGTGATGTGAAACTATATATTGATAAGGCTGTTCAAGAAGGATATGATAGTGAGATTTTTATGGATGTAAACTTGCAACATTATCCGTTAAGAGATTGGGCTGGCATGTGGAACGAAATGAAGTCCATTGTTAGTAGTTATAGCAAATTTGGTAAAAGAAATGAAAAGGCTGTAGCCCATGATAAATTAGGAAAACATATGGCTCATTTGATTCGATTATATATGATGTGTATTGATATTCTGGAAAAGGAAGAGATTATCACTTATAGATCAGATGAACACGATTTACTCATGAGTATTAGAAATGGAGAATATTTAGATGAAAATAGACAACCTATTTCTGAGTTCTATGATTTATTGAATGAATATGAAAAACGTTTTGAATACGCAAAAGAAAATACATCTTTGCCTGATAAACCTGATTATAAGAAAATCAATGAATTTAAGATGTATGTAAATGAGAGAATTGTGAAAGGAGATATCTGATGGAAATATCAAATAGAGCAAAAGAAAGATTCTGTAAGGATTGCAATATACCAATTAGATTATTCCAAGAGCCATATTTTTTAGATAGAATTAAGCTTTTTGATGAGTTCTATGGAACGGTTGACAAGTGGATTAGATTTGCAAGCGAATTACAGGGGTATAATTGTGAGCAGGATTATTTTGAAGAATATAATCATGTAAAGGATGCAGCTATTACAAGTATCAAAGAGTCAGAGGCATATCAGAGATTTAATGCAGAAGATATGAACAAATTCACTGTGATTCATAAAAATTTATCTAATAAAGATATATTTAAGCCAACTAATACTGGAAGAGTTTTTATCAGTATTGATATGAGAAAGGCTAATTTTTCATCTTTACACGAATATGATAGGAATATATTTCATGGGACTGATACATGGGAAGATTTTATTTCTCAATTCACGGATAACGAACATATTGCAAATAGTAAATATATTCGCCAGGTAATTTTGGGTAATTGTAATCCTAAAAGACACATCACATATGAAAAGTACCTTATGGATCAGACATTATCGTTATTATATGACATTATTGATGAAGAGAGAATTGTATTCTTTTCAAATGATGAGATTGTTTATGATATGACAACGGCAAGTAATTTGCACATGTTAAGTCTTGTGAGAAATTGTGTTGAAGAAAGATTAAGTACAAAATCTAATATTCCATTCAGAGTAGAATTATTTTCACTCCACAAAATTAATGGTACTGACGGATACTGTAAGAAAATCTATAAAGAAAATGGAGAATATAATATTGAATTTAAGTGTTTGGATAATTATATGATGCCATTCGTACTTAGATATTTTTTAGGAGAAGAAATTACTGAAAGTGACAAGGTATTCTACCATGAAGGACTATTAGCAAAGTTTATTGATGAACCGAAAATTGAGGTGAATTTGGATGAAAAGATTGAAAATTGAAATTCCATCTGGTGCAAATGAAATTATTCATACTTTACAAAATAATGGATATGAAGCTTTCTTAGTTGGAGGAAGTGTGAGAGATAGTATTCTTGGCAGACCAATTCACGATTATGACATTACAACTTCTGCCACACCAGATGAAATGATGGAAGTATTTAAGGACAAGAGAATTATTGAAACTGGTTTACAGCATGGAACAATAACGATTGTCATTGATGGAGAACCATATGAAGTAACAACGTACAGAATTGATGGTAATTATTCTGATAGCCGTAGACCAGATAAAGTAACTTTTACAAAAAGTCTTAAAGAAGATCTAAAGCGTAGAGATTTTACAATCAATGCGATGGCATACAATGATGAAATTGGTCTTATAGATCCGTTTAATGGTATGGAAGATATTGAGCATTATAAAATCAGATGTGTTGGTAGAGCAGAGGATAGATTTTCAGAAGATGCTTTAAGGATTTTACGTGCTATTCGGTTTGCTTCACAATTGGGATTTGTAGTTGACTCTGATGTAAGTTTGAACATTCATAAAATGTATAAGAATTTAGAGAATATATCTATTGAGAGAATCAACAGTGAGTTTTGTAAGATTGCATTATCAAGCGAGTTTTATATACAGATAGGATTATTCCGTGAAGTATTCTCGTTGTTCATTCCTGAAATTAAAGATATGTTTGGCTTTCAACAGAATAATCCATATCACATCTATGATGTATGGAATCATACAGTACATGCAGTACAAGCTTATGAATGTGATTGTGAACCAGACTTGAATCCAAGAGATTTGATTACATCATTGGCTGTATTTTTTCATGATATTGGAAAGCCACATTGTTATCAAGATGTCGAGGATGGCATTAGACATTTCAAAGGTCATGGAAGAGTCAGTGCTGATATGACTGATGAAATAATGAAGCGATTAAGATTTGATAATGACACAAGAGAAAAGGTTGTTGAATTAGTTTATTATCATGATGCTACTTTTGAGGTTGGAAAGAAATATGTCAAGAGATGGCTTAATAAAATTGGAGAAGAACAATTTAGAAGATTATTAAATATTCGTAGAGCCGATATTAAAGCACAAGCAGGCATGAATCAGGAAACAAGATTACAGAAGATTGATAACATCGAATATATTTTAGAAGAAGTCTTACAGGATGATGAATGTTTTTCTCTAAAGGATTTAGCAGTTAATGGTAAGGAGTTAATTACTATTGGATATAAGCCAGGAAAAGAAATTGGTGAGGTATTAAATAATCTGTTGGATTCAGTCATTAGTGGAGAATATATAAATGAGAAAGAAAAATTATTAGAAATAGCAGAGAGGAGATTACATGGTTAAATTATTTTCACATACGGATCTTGATGGAATCGGTTGTGGTATTTTGGCAAAACTTGTATTTGGTAAAGATAATGTAGAAATTTCATATTGTGATTACGACAATATTGATTCAACTGTAAAGGAATATTTAGAAACAGAACAGGACGACACAATCCCAATTTATATTACCGATATTCGTGTCAATGAAGAAACTGCTGAGTTGCTGAATAAAAGAGGCAATGTTCAGTTATTAGATCATCATCCAACAGCTCTTGGATTAAATAAGTATGATTGGTGTGATGTAGTTATCGAAGATTCCAAAGGAATTAAAACATCTGGAACTATGTTGTTTTATCATTGGTTAGGTATGAATGGTTGTCTGAGTGAAGAGTTAGAGAATAATAAAGCGTTAGAGAAATTTGCTGAACTTGTGAGAGATTATGACACTTGGAGATGGTCAGAACTCGGTGATGAAGGTGTTATTTGTAAGCAGATAAATGATTTATTATATCTTTACGGTCGAGATGATTTTATTCATTGGTGCATTTCAGAAATCCATGATGAGGTATTCCCAAGATTATATGCCAAAGATGAAGTTATCCTGAAAATTAAACAGGATGAAATTGATAGATATATCGAAGAGAAGAATGAAACTATGTTTACCACTCCTATGTGTGGTAAGGTTTGTGGTTTTGTATTTGCAGATAGGTTTGTTAGTGAATTAGGTAATAAACTTTGTAAAATGCATCCTGAAATTGATTTTGTGGCAATGATTGATATTGATGGTTGTACGGTATCTTATAGAACCGTTAAAGAAGATATTGATCTTGGTAAAGATGTAGCAAGTTTATTTGGTGGCGGTGGTCATCCAAAAGCTGCTGGTTCAGAATTTGGTCAGAGTATTAAGTTGAAAATTATTGGGGAAATCTTTGGACAGTGAGGTGAGAGAATAATTGGAATGGATTAAATGTGTCGAAGGACAAATGCCCGAAGATGATAAAAGATACGAAGGTAAGAAAGTAATTAATGTACTTGTTACTACGAATAGAGGCATGGTAACAAAAGTACAAAGACAACGCTATGATGGGACATGGTTTTGGGGAAGAATTAATGGTGGCATGAAAGCTTGGATGCCGTTGCCTGAACCATACAGAGAATAAGCGAGGTAAAATATGAGAAAAAGTAAATTTACATATCCAAAATGTCCATATTGCAAGAAAGAATATCAAGATGGAGTTATGGAATATGATTTGATGAATTTGGTAACTCAAGGTTGGTGCAAAGAAGTAAAAGTAAAATGTCATAGTTGTGGTGAGTATTTCAAAGTGAAGGTACACATTACTTATTATGGTTCAAAGTTAGCGAGGTGAAAGAGTGTTAGATTACAGTAATGCAGATTTCCCTAAAGAAACTTATTATATAAGACATCCAAATCGCATATATTTTTCTACAGATTTTTATGACGGTGAAAAAATATTCTATTATGGCAAACATACTAAACCAAGTAGTAATGCGAGAGGATATAGATGGTATCGAAATGTGCATGGTTTAATGAAACTTGTTCATTGGACTGATATTAAACATGGGAAATTATTTCAAAGATAGTTAATACAAATAGAGAATAATCTAATATAGAAGCAATTCTATTCAAAGGCTAATCAGCCAAATTTTCCTAACAAAGAGAGGTGAGAAAATGATATATTGTGCAAATATTTATCGTTATAGAAATAGTGTTTTTGATAACCTACAAAATATTGATGAGTCTAATTACAATAAAGATATTTGGGCTTTTGCATATCAAGAAGATGAAAGAGCATTAAATCTTAAATGCAAACCTGTGAAGGGTAAAATTAAAGAAGATAAACATTTCTATGAATATAAAGCAAATAGCAAAGATTTAAAAAAGAATGGTGTAACTACATATGCGAGATTCTTTGCTGATACATATGAAGAAGCCGTAGAGGGATTTAACAAATTGATTAGAACCAGAATTAGGTCTCTAAAAGATGAGATTTATAAACTGGAAGATATGCTGATTATATATAATATGTAGGAGGTAAGAATTATAAAGCAAAATAGTTTTACAATTAATATTTTCTTAGATGAAGATAAAATAGATAAAGAAACAGTAATGTATCATATTTATCATGCCATTCAGCAAGAATTAAATAGTGGCAATGTACATTATATGAATTTGATGGTAACACCAAGTAAATCGTATGGTGATTTATTCAAAGATGACAAACGTTAATTAGAGAATAATATAGTATAGAAAATTTTCTTAACTTGGACATTCGTTCAAGTATTTCCAAAACAAAAATAAGTAATGAAATATTTTTTTTATTCTCTGTCAAAATCCTTTAATCTACAGAGATTGCGCAATCATTTATCCTAGAATTTACTGTTAAATCCTTTCATTTTCAATATTATTTTGTTGTAAAATCACTCGAAAATAGGCACGTCTGCCTAATCGAATGAAAAAAATAATTATTGTGAGATTAACGTATTAAGTTTATGTGATGGTATGTCATGTGGGCACATTGCATTAGACAAAGCAGGATTTAAGGTTGGTAAATACTTTGCATCAGAAATTAAGGATGTGGCGATTAAGGTAACAAAAGACAACTATCCTAACACAATTCACATTGGAGATGTGAACAAGATTACATATAAAGATGGTGTATTACATACAGAAGTAGGAGATTTTGAAACTGATATTGACATTGTAATGTTTGGTAGTCCTTGTCAGAGTTTTTCGAGAGCAATGATAAAAGAGAGAAAGATTGGTCTTGATGATCCAGAACGTTCAGGTCTGTTTTATGAGTGTAATAGAGTGTTAAAAGAAGTAAATCCGAAGTATTTTCTTATGGAAAATGTGGTGATGAAACCAGAAGATGAAGCTATTATCAGTGAAATGATAGGAGTAAAACCTATAAGAATTAACTCCTCTCTCGTAGTAGGACAGCTTAGAGATAGATATTATTGGACTAATATTCCAGGGGTAACTGTTCCAGAGGACAAGGGAATCACTTTGCAGAGTGTGTTAAATGATGGGTATGTACCAAACGAGAAGGCAAAGTGTCTTTGTAAGAATGATTCACATGGATATTACAATGGTTGTTTTTGGACACCAATTAAGAGATTTCATAGATTTTATTATAAGTCTTTTGGAACTATGGTATTCCCATCGAAAGAGTATTTTGACAACTGTTTAGAAGTTACAAAAAGAATATTAGATGGAAGAAAGTCTTCTGCGAAAATTTATGACGACTACAATGGACATGACTTTGATGAAGCGAGATATTTATGGAAGGACGAAAGAGCAAGATTGCAAGGTGTACCAGAAGCATATGTCAAAAATATATCTGAAAAAGATGCCGCTGATGTACTTGGAGATGGTTGGACTGTACCTGTAATCGCACATATTTTCAGTTTTATGAAATTTTAACAGAGAATAACATAATATAAAGTTCCATTGAAAGCGGAATTTCTTCTGAGTTTTCAGAGAATAAATACATATAAAAATAAAGAAAAGAGGTAACAAAATGAGAGAAACATTAATTGTTGTAGACATGCAGAATGATTTTATTGACGGAACACTTGGTACAAAGGAAGCACAGGCAATTGTATCAAATGTAGCAAAGAAAATTAAGGAGTACAAGGATGCTGGTAAACAGGTAATCTTTACGAGAGACACACATCCTGAGAATTATTTGGAAACATATGAGGGTAAGCATCTTCCTGTTACTCACTGTGTAAAGAATACTATTGGTTGGCAGATTTCCGATAAGTTAGATTTTGATATTGAGAACGATATTCTGATTGATAAGCCTACATTCGGTTGGTTAAACTGGAAGGATTTTGGATTTGAAAGTGTTGAGATTTGCGGATTATGTACCGACATCTGTGTGGTTTCAAATGCACTTATTATTAGAGCAAATTATCCTGAAATTGATATTACAGTAGACGCAAGTTGTTGTGCGGGTGTCACACCTAATACTCATAAGGCTGCATTAGCAACTATGAAGATGTGTCAGATCGAAGTGATTGGAGAGAATAATGAAGTATAAGAATTATATCATTAATACTTTTAGACATTTTAAGAAAATCTGTACGCATAAACATTGGGTGTTCTACTATTGCTGTAAAGTGGGAATTCCATTTCAAGGGTTAGTACATGATTTATCTAAATTTTCTCCAACAGAATTTTGGGAGAGTGTTAAGTATTATCAAGGTACTTCAAGTCCAATAGATGCTTGTAAGAAAGAGAATGGTTGGTCAGCAGCTTGGATGCACCATAAAGGAAGAAACAAGCACCATTACGAATATTGGCAGGACAATTTTGATAATGGTGGGAATCCTATTGAAATGCCAATGAAGTATAAAAAAGAAATGCTTTGTGATTATCTTGGAGCAGGTAGAGCATATTATGGTAAATCGTTTAATTTTGAGAAGGAATTAAAATGGTGGAAATCTAAGAAAAGTAAGCCAATTGCAATGCATCCAAATGATATAGCTTTTATTGATAAGTATATTAATCTGTTTTATGAGTACGAAAACAGAGAATATGATATTAGAACAATATTTAATCAAATCAAGAAAGAAGGAAAATAATATGGAACAGATTATTACAAGTTTGTTGGAGACAGATGCCTACAAATTGTCAATGGGACAGGCTATTTATCATCAGTTTAGTGATTATAAAACCACTTGGAGTTTTAAGTGTCGTAATAAGGATGTTCATTTTACACCAGAAATGGTAGAAGAGATTCGCAGACAGATTAAATTATATTGTAGTCTGAGATTCACAGAAGATGAACTTACTTATATTGATAATATCAAATGGATGAAAGGTTCGTATGTTGATTTTCTGAGATTGTGGCAGCCAAGATATGAGGATTTTGAGATTACAACAGATTCAGATTGCGGTCTTTCTATCGAAACATTTGGTACATGGCTTAATACATCTATGTATGAGATTCCTACACTTGCGATTGTAAACGAAGTATATTTCAGAATGGCATATAACTATGAGGAATTGCTTAATAGTTTCAAAAAGAGATTAGATGAAAAGTATGAAAATCTCAGAAGCGGTCATTGGTATGCTGGTACATTTTCTGAATTTGGTCTTAGAAGAAGACTTTCTGCTGAAGCACAGGAATTAGTTGTTGAGAAGTTTTCACATTTGAATGATACATTGCATAGTCCATCCAAGTTTGTTGGCACTTCTAATGTATATCTTGCAAAGAAATATAACCTTACACCTGTTGGAACTATGGCTCATGAATGGATTATGTGTTCTGGTCAGGGTAATCACAAGCACAATCCAGCATATTCAAACTGGTATGCCCTAGACGCATGGGTTAGAGAGTATGGTGTGTTAAATGGTATTGCGCTCACAGATACAATTACAACTGATTGTTTCTTGAAAGATTTTCAGTTGACATATGCAACATTATTCAGTGGTGTAAGACATGATAGTGGCGATCCGATTGAATGGGGTGAAAAAATGATTAATCATTATGAGTTACTTGGTATCAATCCTAAGACAAAGACACTTCTGTTTAGTGACAGTCTTGATTTTGAAAGAGCTGATAAGTTATTTAGACACTTCCATGATAGAGTAAACGTTGCATTTGGAATTGGTACTTATTTGAGTAATGACACAGATGTTCCTGCTTTAAATATTGTAATGAAAACCACTAAATGTAATGGTATGGATGTTGCAAAAGTGTCTGATGTAGAAGGCAAAGGCATGTGTAAAAACCCTGATTATGTTGATTATCTAAAGAGATGTATTAATTGGAGAATGGATCATGAATAAAATTTTACTTATACCAGGAAGTTTTAATCCAATTACCAACGCCCATGTTGATATGGCATTGACTGCTAAAAAAGCGGTTAATGCCGATGCTATATTGTTTATTCCTGCACATGATACATATGTTGCGAAGAAAAAGACTTTGATACCTGGATATTGTCGAGTATCGCTAATTAATTCAATGCCAAATTGTGATGAAAATAATATGTGGGCATCCGAAGTTGAAACAACCAGCTTCTTTCCACAGAGGACATACAATACTATTACTCAGATAAGAGATATGAATGAAAAAGATTATATCTTCAACGAATACTATATTTGTTTAGGAATGGATAATATTGAAGCACTTACAACTTGGTATAATTGGAAACCGTTTGTTGAGGAATATAATTTTGTAGCATGTGTGAGAGAAGGTCAGAATCTTGAGACTGCTTTAAGAGAAGCAAATCTTATGGAATATAAAGATCACTTCACAGAAATTCAGATACCAGAAAATCATACTTCTTCAAGTTTGGTTAGAGATTTATGTGAAAAGGGTGAATTTGAAAAGGTAAAAGAATTAGTTCCTAGAAATGTATATGAGTATTTAATTCGGTTCTATGATGTGATGAATCGAATGTAGGAAGGAGAATATATAAATGTTTGATGCTAAGAAAGTAAAAAATGAAATCGTAGAGTGGATCAGAAATTGGTTTGAACAGAATGGTAAAGATTGTATGGCAGTAGTGGGAATTTCTGGTGGTAAAGATTCAAGTGTTGTAGCTGCATTATGTGTAGAAGCTCTTGGCAAGGATAGAGTTTTTGGTGTGATGATGCCACAGGGAAGACAAAGAGATATCGAATATAGTCGTAAACTTTGCAGTTTTTTAGACATTCCACGTACTATTATTCCAGTCGGAACAATTGTGAATGTTACTGAATATGAAATTAAGACATCATTAGATGAAGAGTTATCAATTCAGACAACAACAAATCTTCCTGCTCGTATTCGTATGACTACGCTTTATGCAGTATCACAGACAGTAAATGGTCGAGTTGCAAATACGTGTAATCTTTCCGAAGATTGGGTGGGTTACGCCACGAAATATGGTGACGCTGCTGGTGATTTCAGTCCGTTATCTCAGCTTACAGTAACAGAGGTTAAAGCTATTGGTCGTGAGTTGGGGCTTCCGTCAGAATTAGTTGATAAGACACCTACCGATGGTCTTTGCGGAAAGACTGATGAAGATAACCTTGGATTTACTTATGCTGAATTAGATGCATATATCAGAGATGGAATTGAGCCAAATGAGGAAGTAAAAGCTAAGATTGATTCAATGCATGAGAAAAATCTGTTTAAATTACAGCCAATGCCAAGTTTTATGTATCAGGCGTAAATGAAATACTATATATAGTGTTTATAGAAAATATAGACACTATATATAGTAATATTTTTACCAAGAAACATAGATTTCATAGGGAGAAAAGGAGATAGTAATGGCGGTTGAATTAAAAGTAAACGTTATCAATCAATTAAAATTATTAAGGCAAAGCACGTTTAAAGACATATATTGCTTTCTTGACGAAGATGTGCAAAATGCCCAAAGAGCAAAAGCAACAGAAGTTAAAGTTACAATTGATAGATATGAAAATAAAGTGATTATAGAGAACAACGGAAATATTTTAATAAATCCACAAGCATTATTTTCTATTGCAGAAAGTGGTTGGGATGAGAATGTGAGAAGTTCTGAAAATCCTTTTGGCATGGGATTCTTTAGTAATATTACAGTCAGTAATTTAATCAATGTTCATTCTGGAAACACATATATTACATTTGATGTAGAAAAAATGATTGCAACCAGTAACACAGAAATTGAAGTTGAAGAATTGGATGATTATTATGATGGTTTTAAACTTGTTTTAAACAACTTTGATTTTGAAACAGCAAATAGTTGGGATATTGAAGAAAGAGTAAAAATACTTGGCAAATATGTTCATGAATTAGATGTTTATTATAATGGAGAATTAGTTGAAAAGAAAGATTTAACTGAGGGAGATGATAGTGAATATCAATTTTCAATAGAAGATAATGATTGTAGTGGATGGATTGCTCTTGCAGGTAACTATAGTTGGGGAGATAATGTTAATATTTTCTATAAGGGTAGGTTAGTCTCAAAATTAGAAAACTTGCCATATTTAAAAGGAGACTTACATGTAAGTGATAAAACATTAAACCTTACTTCACCTGATAGAAAAAATATTATAAAAGATGAAAAATTGAATGCGTTTCGAGATTTGGTTAAATTATATGTAGAAGAATATTGTAATTCCTTGTTAATGAAAGGAATTGAAGATATAAACAACTATTCATCATGTATTGGATATTATGTGAATAAAAAGAATGTGAAAAATCTTATAAAATTTATGACTTTTAAAAGTAATAATGAAGAAGACATAAAATATTTAAAAGGTGTAGCGATTGCAAGAAGAAAGGATAAAAATATTGATAACTTCAAAGGATATGAATTGTTTTTAAGAAAAGAAGCAGCCTCACAAAATGAACAGCTTGTGCAAGAAGTAACAATAATCCCTGAATTGCAGAATAGACCTAGCGAGGCAAGAGGACGTATATATCATGAAGGATCTTATTTAAGTAGAGATGGATATGTAGAAATTCCAGAAATTAAAGAGCAAGATTTGATTGAGCAGAAAGGTTCAGTAATTTTAAAAGAAAAAGAACCAGTATTTTTCATAGCCTTTAATGAAGTAGAACAGTATGAATACAAATTGAATATAGCAAAACATTATGATTTAAAAATTATTGTGAGCAGGAATGATGTTGAAACTTCAATCCTAAAAACAATGAAGGAATCAGATAATGTTTTACATATTTCTGAATTAAAAGAAGATGTCGTAGTGAAAGGTTATTTATCTAATACGAAACTCTCCAATCAGGAAAGCAGAGCAATGATGTTATTTGATATGATTAGTAGAATACTTGGATTTGACCATAATGTATTTTCCATTGGTGATTTAATGGTAACAAAATCCATAGCAATTGAAGTACTTAATGTAGACGAAGAATTAGTGGAGTCGGATATTGTTGCGCTGAAAGATAGTTTAAATAAAAAGGTATATATTGACAGAAGTATTCTTAATAAGAATCACTTGAGAGAAGATATAAACGAAAACTTAGATGTCAAAGATTATCAATTTATTATGGCAAATTTTAAGCAATTAATGAAGGAAGTATCTTTGATTGCAGATATGAACGAAGATGAATGCGAAAAAAAGGTGCTTAATATTTTGGGTAACTGTGCATAGGAAACCGAAGTTTCTTTGGAGTTAGGAGGTGGCAGATGAGAAAAAATTACGAATTAGAACTATATAAATTACTAATCAATCCAGAAGAAGACGACATTGACATCTCATATGTAGATGAATTTGGATGGGTTAGTAATACAGAGTTTTATGTTTGGATTAGTTTTAATTGGTTCAATGAATTTGTCAAACGATTGAGTGATATTTTTGGCTATTCGCTTTTTGATGAAGGTGGAATTGAAGCAAGAATTTGCAGTGATTGTGTATGTATCGACTTAGAAGAAGTTATTTCTGGATATGGTGTTAATCTTGAAGAAGTATTTCCAAGAAGTAAATATACACATTAAGAGAATAATATATTGAAAGGAGCAAGAGATTTGCTGCAGCATTAAATCTGGATTTGCTCTGAGTAAGAAATGTTAGAGATTAACAAAATATATAACGAAGATTGTCTTGAAGGTATGAAAAAGATTGATGATAAATCGGTTGATTTCATTTTCACGGATCTTCCATTTTCAACAACCCAGAATTCATGGGATGTACTAATTCCGTTTGAGCCATTATGGGAACAATACGAGAGAATTATTAAAGATAATGGTTGTATTGCATTATGGGCGCAGTCACCATTTGATAAGAGACTCGCTTGTAGTAATGAAAAGCTATATCGCTATGAATGGATTATCGAAAAGACCAAAGCAACTGGTCATCTAAATGCCAAGAAAATGCCTATGAAGGCACACGAAAATGTCTTGATTTTCTATAAGAAACTCCCTACTTACAATCCACAAATGACAGAAGGACATACACCTGTTCATTCTTACACAAAGCATACAACAGATGGTAATTGTTATGGTGCTACAAAGACTGGTATTTCAGGCGGTGGTAGTACACAAAGATATCCAAGAGATGTTCTGCAGTTCAAGTGGGATACTCAGAAAAGTAGGTTACATCAGTGCCAAAAGCCTGTTGAGGCGTGTGAGTATTTTATTAAAACCTATACCAATCCAGGAGATTTAGTTCTTGATTCATGTGCAGGAAGTTGCACAACTGCAGTTGCAGCTTTGAATACAGGTAGAAATTACATATGTTTCGAGAAGGACAAGGATATTTTTGAGGTTGGAAGTAGAAGAGTAGCTGAGTATGCTCATCAGGATTTATTGATGAGTGCGACATAAAAATAGCGGAGAAAAGAAATCTTTCTTTGGAAGAGAGGTGATAACAATCAAGAAAGAAACAAAGCAAAGTATTCAATATTTAATGATTATTATATGTATATTAGCATCTATATTTTTTGGTGCTTATAAGTTTTCATTATATGCAGATTATACAGAAGAATATTCGTATGAGTTAGAAGAAGTGAAGTCAGGAACTTATGCAATATATAATACCGTTTCTTCTACTGTTCCTGCTCATAATTATAACATGGTTACGATTTGTTACAATGGTCAAATTCATGTATTTCAAGGAACTGTGAATATTTGTCAGACAAGCAATAAACCTCATGCAGATATTATAAGCAAACCTCATAAGAATTATAGCGATGAGATAACAATTTATGTTCCAAAAGGAACTATTGAGTTTGCTGAAAGCGTTGGAGTTAGATAAGGAATAGGAATAGAGGTGAATAAATTTGAGAGTAGAATTAAGAGAATATATTCCACCAGAATCGGTTGATGAAAATATCATCAAAGCTATAAATACAGTTAAAGAGTATTGTAGAACACATGAAGAATACGAAGATTGTAGAATATGTGTTCTTGGAGACGGTATTCATAATTGTGGATGTAGCAGTCCTTATTTATGGGACATAAGAAAGAAATAACAGAGAATATAATAACGTAATTACAATTAAGGAAAGGAAAAACGTTCACATGTGAGTAAAGCTGCGCAGCTACTAATGGTGAACAAAAATTGAGTAATAATACAGAAAAAGATTGGACAGGCAATAAGAATAGTATTTTTAAGACTTTAGGTGCAAGTAATCATACTGATAAGGAAAGACAGAATGAAGATTATTATGCGACAGATCCTATTGCAATTGATGTTTTATTGAAAGATGGTAATGTCACATTTGACAAACCTATCTGGGAATGTTCCTGTGGCGAGGGACATTTATCTGAAAGATTAAAGAGCTTCGGTTATGAAGTTCGTTCCACCGATCTAATTGATAGAGGTTATGGCGAAGGTGGAATTGATTTTCTTACATATAATCAGCCTTGGAATGGCGATATCTTAACAAATCCCCCATACAAATATGCAAAAGAATTTATTGAACATGCAATGACATTAATTCCTGATGGTTGCAGAGTATTTATGTTTCTTAAAGTTCAGTTCCTTGAAGGAAAAGCTCGTAAGGAATTATTTAAGAAGTATCCACCAAAATGCGTTTATGTTTCAAGTAGTCGTATTTTATGTGCAAAAAATGCTCTTTTTGATGAGATGAGAGCAGGTGGTGGTAGTGCGGTCGCTTATGCGTGGTACGAGTTTGAAAAGGGTTATACAGGTGAAAGTAAACTAAAATGGATAAACTAACGCAAAGATTAAATGAAGAGATGAATAGTTGGATTGGTGATTTAGTCACCAATTCTGACTTATCAAGTGAGAAACTATTAAAACAATATTCATATGAGTATTGCATTAAAGAAGAAATTATTAACTATTTTTCAGAGAATATTATATCAGACAAATTTGAAGAGTTCTTATTAGATAAAGAAGATACATTATCTTACTTATATGTTGAGTATATGAAAGATGATACGGCAAATATTCATAATGAGATAGAAGGATTTGTAAGTAATCTCTATTATCGACTTAAAGCAATCTCTAAAATGCCCTAAAATAAAGGCTTTCAGAGGTTGGAAAAGCTATTGAAAACCACGTTTCTTATGGTTGTGAAAATAGGTGAGAAAAATATATTGGGGTTTAAATATTGAAGAATGGGAGTTTAAAAATAATTATGAAGACATCTATTTTCTGCTTCATTGTTTATACAATGCAAAAACTGAGTTATATGACAGAACTCTTACTGATATGAGAAGTAGGTATGATCCGACTGAAGCATTTATAGAGGGCTGGAATAGAAGTAGATCGAATTGGTATTCCAAGAAATTATACGATAAATGTGTGAAATGCATTGAGTTAAAAACAAGAGGTCATTTTGTACACAGACATTGGAAAGAATGCGTTTGGAAGTACGAAGGTCTTTCAGCACAAGGATGGATAAATTTATATCAGCAGTTGATCAAAGAAAATAAATACGACAGTTGGATATTGGAATATATAGAAATTGGAGAATAACAATATGAACAAGAGACAGAGAAAGAAATTATTTAAACAGACACTTATTAAGGTTAGAAAACTGCATCCACAGAAGGGTGATGTGATTTGTTTTCAGCCAGATTTAAATTGGATTGATGTCGAGACTATGTGTCAGTTTATGAATTTATACGCTGACAATAAAGTTTTTGGTGAAGCAATATTGACTTTTGTACCTGCTGATATTAAGCAGCTTAGACATAAAAAGGATGCTCAGATATATGTTGATAAATTACAAAGCATTGTAGATCAGATGGGAGAATAAATGATTAGTCAAGTTGAGTCAGAAAGTATAGATGTTGGTGAAAAGAAATATTATCTTGTAACTCCTGAAGGTCTAATATTTCATGAAATTCCATTTGAAGAAATACACAACTTAACAAGAGAAGTATGGGTATCAACCTGCCCTTGTTGTAGTGGAATTCAAGGATATTATTATTCAAAAAATGAAGCCAAACGAAATAGCAAATTTTGTATTCAATGTAGGCGTACTCATTTGTTTTTAGTAAAGAAATACAAAGGATATTATAAACAGAATGTGAATTTTAGATTATTAACAAAGGGTTATAAGGAATATAAGGGAGTTAAATATCCTTATATGAATATTCATGGTTAGAGGAATGAAGCATTTTCTTTGGAGTTTTGGAAAAATAAGAGAGAATACATAGGTGACGACATTAAATTATAAGGAGATATGTTTTATGCGAAGAAAAGATAAAAAATTTAAAATCCAATACAAAGTCGATGATAAGGTATTGTCTTTGAGGTTTGAGACAATACGGGATTTTTTAGAAACCGATTTCCCTAAGAATAATAATCCAATGTCACCTACAAACGATACGGAATTATTATCCGTAACTTGGCACAAGCAACCGCTATTTGAAAAATGTTTTAAATTAGGTGAAGTAAAAACGCTTTTAAAAGATTTTAATCCTACAAAATTACTTAGGAAAGAAATCTATTCAATAGAAGAAGTCAGAGATAAAGTAAAGGATGTTTTATTTGAGAAAGATAAAAAACTTGCAAAAGTTGATTTTGATGGAGATTTGATTAAGGGCAATAGCCAAAGATACCAAACATTTTTTACTAAAGGTTGTAAATGCGTAGTTTGTGGAATTGAAGGAAAATATTTTGCAAAAGAAAGACATTTACAGGATAAAAGTTATCATCTAAATTTGTATGCAGTTGATGATAATGGTGATGAAATTTTAATGACAAAAGATCATATTATGCCACGCTCAAAAGGTGGTATTGATGATATTAGTAACTATCAAACAATGTGTAAGCTTTGTAATGAAGCAAAAGGTAACAAATTAGAAGATTAAAGAAGAAAGGAAAAATAGAAAAGTTCCTATAGGATAAAGTGCGCACTACTTACTAAGGTAAGAGGAACTTATGTATTGTGCTTATATCACAACATTAAAAGGATTAAGAAAACATAGTAACGCTGATAGGTTACAGTGTGTAGAGGTATTTGGACAGAATGTAATTGTAGATTTGAATTATCAGGAAGGACAGAAAGTAGTATTCTTCCCATCTGACGGTCAGTTATCACTTGAGTATGCAGCAGATAATAACCTTGTCAGAAAGAAAGATGAGAATGGAAACAACATTGGTGGTTATATGGATGCTGAGAAGAGAAATGTAACCGCTATTAGACTCAGAGGTGAGAAGTCAGAAGGACTTGTATTACCTGTTGAAACACTTTCTAAGTATACAGATATTTCAAAATTAAAAGATGGCGATCAGATTACAGTTCTTGGTGGTCATGAGATTTGTCAAAAATATATTCCAAGAGGAAAAAATCGTTCAAGAGGTAATGGAAATAATTTAAAGAAGAAAAATAAGTTTCAGAAAGAAACAGTATCATATCCATTTTTTGAGGAGCATAAAGATACTGCACAGCTTGCATATAATATATCAGCATTTAAGCCAGGAGATACAATTTATATTACTCGTAAGCTCCACGGAACATCGGCTCGTACTATGAAGACTGTTAAGGTTACAAAGAAGAATAGTAAGCTGAGAAAGTTTTTACATATGAAGCCAAAGGTTATAAGAGAAGTTTCTGTTGTATCTGGTAGCAGAAGGGTTGTGTTAAAGGATATGACAAAGAATGATGGATATTATTCTGATAATAGATTTAGAAAGAAGTACCACGATTTATTAAAAGACAAGCTTCCTGAAGGTGCTGAAATTTTCTATGAAATTGTCGGATATGTAAATGAAACAACACCAATTATGGGTTCAGTATCTAATAAGGGAGTTAAGGAAAAAGAATTTACTAAGAAATTTGGTGACACCACAACATTCTCATATGGCTGTGACCAAGGCGAAAATGAGATGTATGTATATCGAATGACAATGACAACAGCAGACGGAACAGTTGTTGAAGTGCCTTGGGAAACTGTAGAAGTATGGTGTGACAAGTTGGGCGTTAAGCATGTACCTGATTTAGAGAAGTTTATTTTTACTACACCAGAAGATTTGAAAGAAAGAGTAAATAAATATCTTGATGGTATGCCAGCAGATGAAATCGGTAAGACACATGTTGCTGAAGGTGTAGTTGTTCGTATTGATAACAGAGCAACATTCACAGCTTATAAGGATAAGGTGTTTGAATTTAAGGTAATTGAGGGGATTGCTAAAGATACATCTGATGTGCCTGATATGGAAGAAGCTGAAGAGTTATTCGAGGAGACTTTAAATGAATAAACCTACATTGTATATTATGTGTGGTTTGAGTGGTAGTGGCAAGTCAACCATTACCACTCAGATTGCCAATGAGAATCCAAATACAATAATCGTATCATCCGATGCAATTCGTGAGGAATTGACTGGTAATTACGAAAATCAAGAACATAATAAAGAAGTATTCAAAATTTTTCATGATAGAATCCGTAAGAATTTGGAGAATAAAAAGAATGTAATCGCAGATGCGACTAATCTGACTATGAAATCTCGCAGAGCAATTATGATGAAAGTAAATGGCTTAAATGTCAGAAAAGTATGTGTAATTATTCCAAAGCCATTTGAACAGTGTAAAAAAGATAATCTACATAGAGAACATCCTGTACCTGACTTTGTGTTGGATAAGCAGATTAGAAAATTTCAGATTCCGTTCTACGAGGAAGGATTCGATGAGATTATTATTCATAATTTATTAAATGATTACGAACCAAATGATATTCCAGATATGAGAGGATTTGATCAGAAAAGTCCGCATCATACAATGAATTTATTTGAACACTGCAAATATGCATCAAGATTATTTTCTACAAAATATGCTTATCCTGCAAGATTCAGAATAGGTGCTTTGTATCACGATTTAGGCAAATTGAGTACACAAACATTTGATGAAGATGGGATAGCTCATTATTATCAGCATCATTGTTACGGTTCATATCAATACATGACAGCTATGTATCATGTTAATTCTGATGTTGTTTTAGATACATGTTTCCTCATCAATTACCATATGATGCCTTTTAGTTGGGATACTGATAAAGCAAAGCAGCGTTGGAAAGAAAGATTTGGAGAATATAAATATAAGATGCTTTTAGATTTTAACGAATGTGATAGAGCGAGGTAAGTGTATGTGTAACCGTTGTAATTATGATTCACCTGACAATCAGATATATGTTGATCCACTGACAAATGAATATTATTTGGATATTGAAACTTCTGAATGGGATGAATATGACGATGGATTTGTTCATCAGAAAGAATATATTTCGTATTGTCCTTGGTGTGGAAGGAAATTAGGAGAATAAAATAAAAGAGGTGATTTGATGAAATGTAAAGATTGCCTTTATGGATATGAAGACTTTGAAAAATATAAATCATACATTGACGAAGAAGATATTGAGAACTGTGTTTGGTGCGATAAAGTTGGTGGCAAGGTTTATTCTTTTGGTCATTGTAGTGATTGGTATGAACACGATGAAGAAAAGCATAAGAATCATTCCAAGAAAAAGAGAATGAATAAGCGTGAGAGATATTTAAGGCATCAAAATCATCTCAAATATTTAGAAAGAGTGTCGTGTAGATATCCTTATGCTGTAACATATAAAGATAAGATATTGATTAAAGGTTTGGGATATGTTGAAAATCCAAAACCATATTATAAAAGATGGTATAGAGGTAAAAGAAGCAGTTATTTGAAGCGACAGTCCAATAAAGCGATTCGCAGATATAAGGGTGAATTACACAAAGGTTATCAACATATTCATAAAATTTATGATTTTTGGTGGAAATTTAGCTAGGAGAATAAATATGAAGATAGAGCTAATCAAGTTAAAATTCAATGATACACATTCATACAAGTACAAGCCATTTAAACATTGCTGTGATGAAATCCAGAATGATAAAGCCATCATTTTCACAGATGAAGATTTAATTTATAGTGATGATTGTTGGGATGATGAAAGATATATTCCGAGATTCTGTACTTCATATACAGAAGTTATTACATCATATGAAGACGAATTTGTACAGACAGACAACTATCCAATTCAGTTTTGTCCGCACTGTGGTGAGAAGATTGGGATTGAAGTCGTAGATGAGATTGATGTATCTGAAAAGTATGATGAACTGACTAAGCAGCGTATTGAATTACGGAAGAAGTGTCAGAGAACAGATAGTAAGAAAGAAGAGTATGATTTAAGAAAGCAAGTTAGAAAATTAGATGACCAGATTAATGATTTTTATGAGTTGGGAGAGTGGAAAGGAGAATATTAAAATGGGAAACAGATTATTACTTGAGAATGATGTTATTAAAGCAGTTGATAGGCACACAAACAGATATGGCAATCTTGATGATGATATTAGGTGTATCCTTGAAGAATTAAAATCACCAATCCTTGTTGGTTCAAAGGAGGCAATAAATAACTTAAAAGTAGAAAATAAACCAGTACAGAAACAGAAGCGAGTTCAGTTATTCGAGAATGAAGATGTCGTATTAGAACAACGTGGTAATAGATATTACTTATCTTTGTATGACAAGGAAGGGAAATTCCAGCGAGAAGTTACTATTGATGTGAAAGATGATTATAAGGTTGGGCTTGGAAACAGCAAGTAAAGGAGATTATTATGGCAATGTTTAAGAATTTTAAAGATGATGAGTTGATTGTAAGCTGTAAATGCGGTTGTGATGAGGGTATCCATTTTAAAATCGCCGATTATGAAGATGGAGATTACGCTTTTTTGACCTATACGAATGGCAATTTTTATACTCAGCAAAGACCATTCTTTGAAAAGTTGAAGAAAATTTGGGCGATTATTAGGAATAAGGATTTTTATTATTCGGATATTGTGTTTACAAAAGATGATTTTAATAAGTTTAAGGAATGGATTAATAGAAAGTAGAGGTAAGTAAATTCAGGTTTCATTTGGTTACAAAGAGAGAATATAAAAACAAGGAGGTAAACAAAATTGAAAAGACAGATTCGTAGAGGTGTTTTCGAGACAAATTCATCAAGTCAGCATTCACTTTGTATCATGAAAAACGATGAACATTATACGCCAGACGAGATTTCTAAGGATTTTTATTTGTGGGATGACAAAGAAACTGGTGAAAAGGATTGCGAATGGCATATTTGGGATCATGATATGGAATTTGGCAGAAGTCCATTTAGAGCTTTGGGTAACTTTCATGATAAATGGTTGTATGCTTGTGCTTCATTAGTGCATGAATATAATGATGAGAATTATAAGAAACTTGAAACACTTGCATTAAAATATGTTCCTGGTCTTAAAAAGATTGTCATTCCTATGATTTCAGATTCAATCGCTGATAAAAATCATCCAGAGAATAAAGATAGTGAATATGCACAAAAGTATGGTAAGACAGAGGATGAACTTAATGAGTGGCTTGAACAGAAAGAAAAAGATTGGAAAATTGATACAATCGAATATTGGGAGGGAGATAATGGATATTTTCATTTTGATAAGCCATATACAGGGTATGTTGATGAAGATATGCTTAGTGGATTCCTCAAAAAAGAGAATATATCATTAGAAGAATATCTGATAAATAAGAAGTATGTTGTTATTCAGGATGGTGACGAATATTGTTATTGGTCAGATATGAAGAAAGCAGGATTAGTAAATATGGATGCTATTGATCATGAGTATCCAAGAGATGATTATGGAATGGAGGATTAAAATATGAAGAGACAGATTAGACGTGGAGTTTTTGAAACAAATAGCAGTTCAACACATAGTTTAACAATGTGTAGCAAAAAAGAATATGATGAATTTGAAAAAGGGAATATGTACATAGAAAGATGGGGTTCTCACAAACTGTATACAAAAGAAGAGATGATTGAAAAATTCAAACAAGCAGTGGATTGGAGAACAAAAGCACCAAAATATCCTGGCATAGATTGGAATAATGACGATGAATTTAATCGTGTTTTAGCAGAATCAGATTATTGTACTTCTGAAGAATATTGGAACAATGTTTCTGAAGAGTATGAGACTTTTGAAGAATCTTATACAGGAGCAAATGGCGAGACCGTATATGCATTTGGATATTATGGTTACAATTAATTAGGAGGATTTAAGAATGGAATTATTAGGAAGATATAAGAATGGTAACTTTTTCACTACTATTCTGAGTGATGGAACAAAGATCAGAGAAACAGAAGATGATGAGTTTGTACCAGCTTTTGCAGAGAATATGGATATAAAAATTTGTAATTTTTGCGATATGGGATGTCCATTCTGCCATGAAGGTAGCACAACAGATGGAAAATTTGGAGATATTTTGAATGAGAAATTCATTAACACACTTCATCCTTATCAGGAAGTTGCTATTGGTGGTGGTGATGCTACAAGTCATCCTGATTTAATTCCATTCTTGGAAAAACTCAAAGAGAAGAAAGTCATTGCAAATATGACTGTAAATCAGATTCATTTTGAGAAAAAACAAGAACTTATTAAAAAGCTTGTTGATGAAAAACTTATCTATGGTCTTGGTGTATCACTTGTAAATCCCACAGAAAAATTTATTGAACTTATTAAGAAATATCCAAATGCGGTCATTCATGTAATCAACGGGGTATTAAAGCCATCGGATGTAGAAGCTTTAGAGAATAATGATCTGAAGATGCTGATTCTTGGTTATAAACATTTAAGACGTGGTGATGATTTTTATTCAGAAGATCATGAAAACATTGTTGTAAAGCAGAATTGGCTATATGAAAATCTTGCAGATATTATTGAGAAATTTAAGGTAGTTAGCTTTGATAATCTTGCCATTGACCAGTTGAATGTTAGAAGATTGATGTCTGATGATGAATGGAATGAGTTCTATATGGGCGATGATGGCAATTTCACTTATTTTATAGACATGGTAGAGCGTAAATTTGCAAGAAGTTCAACGGCAGCATTTGATAAGAGATATGACGTATTGGATTCAGTAGATGATATGTTCCAGAAAATCATATCTGAGTAACTTCACAGGAAAGCAACATATCATTGGATTATAGAAAAGAGGTATCAAATGGATGATTATAAAAAGCTAATTGATTCAACCGAATTACAGAAAACAGTATTGAATTTCATTGGGTCTGAAGAATTTAACAAGATGGTCAATTGTTCAATATTCAAGGATAATCAAGAGTGTAAATCTGCCATTATTTACGGAATGTCAATCGCATCAATATTGGTCTGTGATTGTACTCCATTTTATATTAAATTTAATGAAGAAACTGATGAAGACGATAACAGACCACAATGCTGCATAGATCACGATAAGTATTTTTCAACATGTGACACTTGTGAGTTTGGAGAATAACAAAAAATTATAAAGGAGAATATTAAACATGGAAACAATTTTAAGATTATTAGCAGAGAACCCAGAAAGTTTAGGAGAGGTAGTAAAGACATACATTACAAAGTATAAAGAGCCTGTATATGATGTCCTGAAGGAGCTCATGATTATTGCAAAGGATTATTCTGAGAATACTGAATATCCTGCAATTCAGGCGAGAACCAAGAAGAATATGTTTGATGCATATGTAAATGTTGGTTTTACAGAGGATCAGGCGTTAGCACTTATGATTAACGATAATATTCAGCTTATGAAGAACATTCAGAAATCAGTTAATAATACTTCTGTAAAGAAGAGCAAGTAGTGGTTTCGAAGCAAACCAATCTTTCTTTTGGAAATTTTTAATCATATCTAAGCCATTCGGCTATGGAAATCCCAATAAATAAGAGAATAAAATATCAGAAAGGTGGTGAAAAGTAGTGCATCCAAGTGAATTTTTTGAAAATTGCTCATTGAGGACTGGAATTGATACATTTGAAATTTTTGATGAAGATTTGAAACAAAAATTAAAAAATATTCATCCTAAAAATTTCTTAAAAACAAAAATCACCTTACCTGTTTATAAGATAAATCTATCTTATGTGACAGAAAAAGGAAATTACAAAACAGTTGATAGATATACTGTAATGGATTCAAAGTTAGATGATGAGGATGTAGAGTTTTGGACAAGCATGTTTATTCGAGATTATAACAAAGATAATCCAAATCATAGAATGACAAAATGTGAAGTCAACAGTATTGAACGAATCTGCGAGGCTGTGCTACCACTTGGTTAGCTTTTCACCATATGTATTTAATGCCTTTGATTAGCAAAGGTTGTCACAATGATTCATAAAACGGATCATTGGTTTATATGAATCGAAAAAGTAATGTGATAGTGACGTAAAAAGACACTCACTAAGTATGGCTTTGCCTCATTGAAATGAAATAAATTTCAGTGAGGAAAGTACATATTGGTACAGAAAGCTAATACAATTGAAGAGTTATTGCAGGATTGCCCTGTAAACTCAATAATAGGAGATAACTTAATAAGAGCATGGTCAAAAATTAACAGTCCTAAATATAAAAAAATCGTATGTTCCATTTCAGGTGGATCAGATAGTGATGTAATGTTGGATATTGTTTGGAGATGTGACAAGGATAATAAAGTTACATATGTTTGGTTTGATACTGGCTTGGAGTATCAAGCTACAAAAGACCATTTAAAGTATTTAGAGAATAAATATAATATAGAAATCAAACCATATAAAGCAATTAAACCAATTCCATTATCGTGCAAACAATATGGTCAACCGTTTATAAACAAACAAGCTGCCGAATACATAGATAGACTTCAAAGACATGGTTTTAAATGGGAAGATAAATTGTTTGATGAATTATATAAGGAATATCCAAAATGTAAAGCTGCTTTGCTGTGGTGGTGTAATTTAAAGAAATCGAATGCTTTTAATATTGCAAATAATAAATGGCTTAAAGAGTTTATTATTGAAAATCCACCAACATTTAAAATTTCATCAAAATGTTGTCAGTATGCAAAAAAGGACGTTTCTCATAAATTAATAAAAGAAAATACATATGAATTAAATATAGTTGGTGTGAGAAGAGCAGAAGGCGGTGTTAGAGCCACATCCTATAAGTCGTGTTTTAGCGAAGGCGATGATGGATGCGATAATTATAGACCTCTATTTTGGTATAAAGATTCTGACAAAATTGATTATGAAAACGCTTATAATGTTGAGCATTCAGATTGTTATGTTGTTTATGCCTTACCAAGAACAGGTTGTGCAGGTTGTCCATTTGGAAGAGATTTTGAGAATGAGCTTGAAATTATTCAAAAATATGAACCAAAACTTTATAAGGCTGTTAATAATATTTTCGGAGATTCTTACGAATATACAAGGAAGTATCGTGAATTTGTAAAGAAAATGAATAAAAAGTAGAGAATAACAAATTGAAAGGTTACGAAAGCCTTGAAAAATAAGGCTTTTAAAACCTCAAAAGTCGAAGGAAATTTTTCTTTCTTATGAAAATTGGAGGTGATTGATATTTCAGAGTTACATGATACTTTTGAAAAAATAAGTGATGTTACAAAAGTCTTAATAGTTGGTAAACAGATAGATGCCATAGGAAAAATGATAAATGCAATGGCAGAAGCTCAAATACAAAATGAACTTGAACAAAAATATAAAGACTTAGGCATACAGGTACAAGAAGATCCAATTGCAAAGCTTCTTGAAACAATTAATGAAATGCATTTTGGCGATAATTTTCCTATTGAATACCTTGAACCTCCAAAACAAGATATATCTACTCTTAAGAAGAGAATAAAGTATTGTAAGAATCCTATGGAGAAAAAGAAATTAGAGCAGGAACTAAATGTTTTATATAAAGAGCATAAAAGAAATAGGAGAACTGTATAATGAAGCTGATTAACAAATATGCGAATTCAAGATATTCAAAAATGAATGAATATTATTGTGAAATCACAGCAGAATTGGACAAGCTTGCTGGACTTGATCCTAATGGATGCTGGAAGCATTATGTGCTTTGTGATTATGAGGATGGTTGTTTGCCTATCAGAATTCCAGGTGGAACACTTGGAAGTATTGAATATGATGAGAATAAGATTATTACAAAAATTAATGTTTGCACTGATTATGTTGTGAAAACTTATCCTGATGATGTAAATGAACAGCTTAAGAAGTTTATTGGTCAAAAGATAGAAATGGGAGAAGCAAAATGAGATTAATTGATGCAGACAAGTTGAGTTTTCATTGCAACTATGAAGGCGATTGTTCAGGAGATATATCACACTGTCAAGAGTGTAGTAATTATGTGTTAGATTATAGAGATATAAAAGACCAACCAATAGCTTATGATATTGATGGTGTTGTAGAGCAGTTGAAAACGGACTCTTCTGTAAAACTGTATGGAAGTGGCAACAGCAATAATTATCTTATTCCTCTTGAAAAGGCGATTGAGATAGTAAAGGCAGGTGGAGCATGTCAATAGGTGATGGAAGAAAAACATATTCCGACAGTACATTAAAATCTATGACAAAAGATAAGCTGATTGATATTATTCGCTGCTTAGAAAGTAATCTCAGAAACGCTTATAAGACGAATGATATTCAGTATGAGAACTGTAAGAGATTACTGAATGAAAATGGGATAATTCAAGACGAATCTTTTGATAAGAAGAAGATAGAAGAACAAACAGTAACTTGGATAAAACTAGGATTAGCATTATCAGAAGAAAAGGAAGAATTAATGAAACTATGTGAGCAATATGCAAGATTGTAATCATAGGAAAGATTCGTTTCTTGTGAAAATTTTTACAGAGAATATAAGAACAGGAGGTACAAATGGGAACACGAAATTTAACAATTGTACATAGTAATGGCGAATATAAAGTTGCACAGTATGGACAGTGGGATGGGTATCCTAAAGGTTTAGGCGTACAGTTGCTTAAATATCTTAAAGGGATAAATATTAACGAATTAAGAAATGCAGTAAATGATTGTACATATTTGTCTAAGGAAGATTTTGATGAGATAAATAAGAATATTGATGAAGCAAAGAAGGATAATCCAAGATTTTCATGGCAGAAGTTTTATCCAGAATTATCAAGAGATACAGGTGGAGATATTTTAGAGCTAATTATGTTTAAGAATAAAACAAAGTTGCAAAACTCATTAAACTTTGCAGCAGATAGCCTTTTCTGTGAGTGGGCTTATGTTATTGATTTGGATAAGAATACTTATGAAGTATACGAAGGTTTTAATAAAGAGCCATTAGATGAATCTGAAAGATTTTATTTTTTAACACCAATTGCAGAGAAAGAGTATCGAGAAAATCCCAAAGAATATTATCCTGTTAAATTTGTTACAGAATATAGTCTTGGTAATCTTCCTGACGAAAAGGATTTCCTCGAAGATATTAGTAAAATCTGTGGTTTTGATGAGGAAGAGTAGGAGAATATATAAATGAACGAAGAATTTTTATTAATCGTAGAAAGCTTAGAAAAATATAAGGATCTATTAGAAAACAAGAATGATGAAATTTGTGATGGAATGACTGAAGGCGAGAAGAGAGCATATCAGTTAGGAATTACAAATATGTATGAAATGTTGAAACAAATTATTGAACATGACCACAACGAAGGTAATTATAACGTATTTGTTCCTGAGATTAAGGAAGAAGAATCTGGTGAATATGATTTAGAAGATTTTGTTAAATGGGATTCTAAGAACAGAGAATAAACAAGTAAGAATTATCGGTTTCCTTGTAACAAATAAAAAATAAAAAAGAGGTAGAAAATATGGCATACGGAGTAAAAGTAGGAATTAAAGCAAAAGACATTTATGATAGATTAACACCTGCTGAAAAAGAAAGATTTGAAGAGATTATTATTTCAGACGTGGACAAAACAGAAGATGAAGTAATTATTACTGCAATTGCTATTGAAAAACATAATTATGATGAAAATAAATATAAGGAACTTGCAGAAAAGGAGTCTTGGGCTATGCAAAACATTGGGAAAATGAGTAGTTGTCCAAAGAGATCTCTGTAAAAGTCGCAGTAAATTTCGATTTCTTGCGAGGAGGTGAGACTGGTTGGCAAAACGCCAAGAAACATTAGATATTGAAGCTGCATTACAAAAAGATACCAGAATCAAGAGAATATATGGTTGTGAAGAAATCACAATTGGTTTCTATAACAATGGTCATGGAGATGAAATAGTTGACTTTATGACAATGGACTCAAAAGGAATTATTAAATGTTATGAGATAAAAGTCACTATTCAGGATTTTAAGTCTGATGCAAAGAAATCATGGTATGGGCATTACAATTATTTGGTGGTTGGTAAAGAATTGTGGAATGAACATAAAGACTACATACTTGAAAATACACCAAAGCATATTGGAATTTTAGGCTCATCTCTTGGAAGTTATCGAAAATGTAAAAAGCAGGACATATCACAAGAACAATCAGAAATGTTGAAAGAAAGTATGATTCGTTCTATGTATTATAAAATGATTAAATATTACAACGCTTCAGACTTAGATGAAATCAAAAGACTCAATAGTGGTATTCGTAAGTTAAAGAAGGATGTTGAAAATTACAGAGATAGAGCAGTTAAAGCGGAAAATCTGATTTACGGTTACGAAAATTATAAAGCATATAATGACGGAATTGACGATTTTGATTTCAAAAAGGCTGTTGAAGCAGAAAAGAAAAAGTATTTGGATAATATAAAAGCAAAGAGAGGACAATTAAAATGACAAGTTACGAATTTGAAAAAGCTGCAAAGAATGCAGTGATTCAGACATTGAGTGAAAACATCAGTATTGACCAGTTGGATCTTGTGTGGTTTGCACATGAGTTAGGTTATAAGAAGTGTACTATTTGGGGACAGCCAATGGGTAACAGATATGCAGAAGTTACTTATAACAGAGATAAAGATGAGATGTATGTAGATATTTATCAGAAGATTATTAATAACAAGATTTTGTCTGATGAGTTCAATTTTGAAGCGTAAAGGAGAATATATATGAGTAATTTAAAAGAAAAATTAGCAAAAGGTGGCGTAACAGCAGTTATTGTCATTACAATTTTGGCATTCTGTTATGGGCTTAGTTGGATTGTTATATGTGGAATAATCAAGCTTATTACAATGTGCTTTGGTTTGACATTTAAGTGGTCTATTGCAACTGGTATTTGGTTGATTATCTGTATTTTAAGGTCAGTTTTTAATGTAACAGTGAAGAAATAGAGTCGAAGGAAACTGACATTTCTTGGTGTAGATTGGAGAATATATAGTTATGGATAATATGTTTTTGGTACAGTATGAGCCATTAACAACAAGAATAGGAAGAGTTTTGTCTTTAGCTTTTGAACCAAAGCCAACTCAAGAAATGATTGAGAATTTTTATGATGAAGTAAATGCTTCTGATTTTTATCATAATTCAATCGTTCTTGTAGTTAAAGCAAAAAGTATGGATGAAGTTAGAGAACAGATTATTGAAACTTTTAATGTTTTATATGGAAAGTAATAGAGAATATATAGTTGGAGGTGAGATTATTAAAGCTTATATAAGAAGGACGATATTTGTTGTAGTGATAATTATAATAGCGATTATAGCATTTTTAGGTGTTCATAAATTTTCATCTTATGTAGGATACACAGAAGAATATTCGTATGAGTTACAAGAAATAAAAGATGATACTTATGCAATTTATCACTCAGTATCGTCTAATGTGCCATCTCATAATTATGATGTGATTACTGTTTGTTATAATGATCAGATTCATATGTTTCAAGGAACAGTAAATATTCAACAGACAAATGATAAACCTTATATTGAAATAACTGCTAAACCACATGTATATTATGGTGACGAAATTACAGTGTTTATTCCAAAAGGTACAGTTGAATTTGCAGATAATGTAGGATTGGAATAAGAGAATATATAGTTGGGGGAGGTAAGAATGTGATTCAAGTAATTGAGACAAATTTGAGTATTGATAATGATAATATCATAAGAGATCATCAGTCACGAATTGTTGAAGTTGAAGATTGGGATACATATTGCAAAGCATTTGAAGAATATAATGGCAAAGCCGTTCATTTCAAATCAAAGACCATGCCTGGCAACAGTATCTTATCGAATTGCACTATGACAGATTTAATATGCGATGACATTCATCTATCTTGTATAGTCTTGCATCCATCAGGTTTTGTTACAAAGAAACTTGCATATAGAATTGTTTTATAATCTATGATTCATTCGAATCACAATTCCCAATAAAAATGAAAATCGAATAGAGAATAAACATATAGGAGAATCTTATGTGGATTAACAGAACAAAATATGAAGTAGAAAAACTGAAATATAGACAGAGAATATCTTATTTAGAGAATCTTATCTGTCCATGTGAGTCACATGATTATGTTGAAATAGCTCACGAAATTATAGACGAACATAGTACAGTAAAACATATTTTCAGATGTAAGAAATGTGGAAAATTACACGATGAATTAAGTTGATTGTAAATCACTGTTTCTTTTGAAAATTTTAGGAGGTATATAATATGAAATATAGAGTGAGATTTGATGGATATGTAGAAGTGGACTGTAAAGAAAACGAAAATGTATATGAAATAATAGAGAATAGTTTTAAAAATGCAGAATCAACATTAGAAGAAAATGAACACATTTCTGTTGCAGAATTATATGATTTAGAGGCAGAAGATCTTGATTAAAACAAACACAAGTGAATCAAAATCGAACAGAGAATATATAAGTGAGGTGAGATACATAGAGTGAAAGACATTGATATTTTTCAAGAAATATTAGGTAAGAATTATGATGTTTGTTATGAAGTCGAAAGAGGTTGTGGTGAACGATGGGCTAATGGAGAGTTAATCAATTATAATTCAGGAAACATAGTCTTATACAATCATGACAGACAAGTTATTTATCATATTCCGTATAAAGGAGTTAAATGGATATTACCAGGTAAGAAATCTCCATCATTAGCGGAACAATTCAAGAAGGCTTAATCAAGTCAAAATTTCCAAAATAAACAACTAAACAGCGAATAAAAATATGGGTGGTTAGCAGCATACCCTTGGGTTTTTATACTCAAAAATCACTGTTGAAGATAGATTTTATATAGATTTAATCTCTATGTTCCGTCCATTTGGGCGTTTATATAGATTGTTTTATTAACAATATTTACATAAATTTTTTAATTTTAAGGAGGACAAGTAATTTGGCAAAGACAAAGGAAAGAAAAGCATTAAAAAAAGGTAAGGCAACATTCAATCTTATTGGTCGTGTGAAAGTAACGGACAAGACATTCAATCTTGACAATAGTTATGATTCTGGCTGGACAGATAACAGTATGTATGTAGGTGTTGATTGTGGAAATGGCAACACAGTATATGCAGAGATGAAAAGTGGTTTCTTCCCTGATAAGGATAATGTAATTCGTGCTTATAGCAAGGATGAGAAGGACGATGCAGGAAAGAGCAAGTCAGTAGAGATTGCGTGGGAGGATCGTCTTGATGAGTCTCTGTATGATAGCATTTCAGATTCTTCATTCTTAACAGTTGGTGTTGAGAAAGATGTAAAGGATAAAACTGTATATAAGAAGTTCCTCACAGCTTATGATGCAGTAGAATATCTGAATGAGCATCTTGAGGACGGAATGATTGTAAATGTAAAAGGTACAATCGGTTACAACGAGTATGAAGGTAATGTTTCCGCAAAGAAAGAGATTACATCTATTGTACTTTCAAAAATTGACGATGAGGCAGATTTCAAGGCTACATTCTCACAGACAATCCTTGTAGATTCTAAGAGTATTGGAAAGAAAAATGAGGACAAGGGGACTATGGAGCTTTCTGCATATGTTGTTGATTATGTTGGCAAGCCTAAGATTGATGGAGAAAAGGTTGAGGTTAAGAAGAATGTTACATTTCCTAAGACATTTGAGGTTGCTATCAACGAGAATCCAGAAATTACAGCAAAGATGCTTCAGAGATTTTTTAAGCCTAAGAAGGGTAAGATTACTGAAATTACGGTTACAGGAAATTTAGTTGAAGGTGGTTCAGTAGTAAATATCACAGAAGATGACATTCCTGACGACATTAAGGAACTTATCGAAATGGGACTTTATTCAGAGGAAGAGGCTAAAAAGAAGTGTGCCGTAGGAAATGGTAATCGTGAGAGAAGAATGATTATTGTTAAGCCTGATATTACATATGTTGGTGATGGTGATGATAGAAAACCAACTGTAGCATTTGAAGATGGTAAGTATGATGAGGATGACCTGTATTTCTACGAACAGGCATTAAATGATGCTGGTGTAGAACCAAGTGATGATGGCGATTCTGAAACAGAAAGTGACAGCTCATCAGAAGATGATGATCTTCTTGCAATGCTTGAAGGTATGAACTAAAAAATATGCTTGCCCTGTTATAAACAGGGTGAGCACTTTATAAAAAATTAAATTCTAGGAGGATAAACAATTGGCATTTAGAAAAGCAAGAGAAGCAAAGATTGGTGGAAAGTTTTTAGCATATGGTTATGAAGGTTCTGGAAAGTCATGGTTCGCACTTACATTCCCTAAAGTTGCATGTATTGACTCAGAGACTGGTATTGCACACTACGAGGGCAAGGATATTACATTGGCAAATGGCAAGACTTACAACAATCTTATTTTAGTAGACGACACATCAGATCTTGATGATTTAGAGGATGATATTGACGAAGCAGTAGATTCGGATGAGATTCAGACACTTGACATCGACTCAGAGACTAAGTTTTATGCAACAATGCAGGTTGGAGCTACAGAAGTTGAAGAGAAGAAAGCTCGTAGAAAGGGTGGAGATGTTGACGATACAGTAGTTTCTCAGAGACAGTGGGGACGTATCAAAATTATCAACATGAAGCTTCAGCAGGCTAAGATTGATCTTTCTGCAAAGGGTAAGCATGTTGTGTCAGTTGCACAGGCAACAGAAGTATATGAAGGAACAGGTGATAACCGTAAGTTAGTTGGCATTAAACCTGATATGCATAAGTCAGTTAAATTTGATTATGATACAATTCTTGAGTTTTATAAGGAAGAGAATGGTGAGGATGTTCGTTATTTTGCAAAGGTTAAGAAGGACAGAACAAATGTAACTAAGGTTGGACAGATTATTGAGAACCCATCTTATGATATTTGGAAGGATTATTTTGAGTCAATGCATGATCTTGAGACAAATGAGACATCATACAAGAATGACTTAAAGACTTCTACAGATTCTATGGTTGACAAAGCTGAGAAAGCAGAAGAGTTAGCTGCTGAATTTAAAGATGTATTAAAGTCACTCAAGGATAACAAAGATGCTTTGCTCAAAGTAAACAAGCAGATGAAGGATAAGGATGTTTCATTAAAGAATCTTGAAATGCAGTCACCAGATACTCTTACAGAGTTAATTGATTTTGCCAAGTTACAGTTAGCCTAATTAAAATTATACTCCGACAGGTTAATTGCCTGTTGGAGTTTTTAAGAAAGGATGATTTGGTAAATGAGAAATATAAAAAAGAAAGATAATGAGCAGTGGATTGAACTATGTGAGTATGTAAAGAAAGAGATTCTTGAATACGATGATAATATGAAATTTCCACAGTATCTCGCATTAAAGCTACAAGGTATTAAACGTGGCGAACATATAGCGAATAATAATCATGAAGCAAAAGCTAATTATGATGATTACACAATTTTATGTACCTTTAAGTTATGTAAGAGAAAAATTGTTACATATTTACATGAAAATGAAAAGAAAATCAAAGATGAAAAACATAAAATCAATCTTATTATGAAAATGATTGAACCTGAAATCAACGATGTATATTTGAGATTGCAGAGAGCAGAAAAAGCAAAAACAAAAGCTGAAAATGTAGAATATGAAAATCAGAACCATGATAGTGCAAGCTATGTGAAAAAGACGAAAGAAACAAGCGATAGAATGAAAAAACTTTTCTGAGGAGGTATTAATTGGCTACTACAAAAAAAGAGAATAAAAAATTAACGCCTTATCAAGAAGAAGTATTAAAAGCAGCAAAGCAAATCAAAGAATATAAAGTAATAGCAGAGGCTAATATAGTAGCGATTCTATATAAACAGCCCGAATTATTTTTTGATTATACACTGGAATTAGAAGATTTTAGTGAAAATACGTGGCGTGTTTATTGGCAAATCGCTAGTGATTTATTGGTTGTTGAGAAAAAGTCTGTTTTAGATGATATGACAGTTGGTTTATATCTTGAAAAACATCCAAAACTAAAGAAGGAATATGACGACTACGGTGGTTATGAGATAATTGACAAAGCAAAAGAATATGTCAATGTCAGTAATATGGATGGGTATGTAAAAGAGCTTTACAAATGGAAAACTGTCCTGGTTATGTTAAAAAACAACTTCCCTGTATGCAATCGTATTAATGAATTTTGTGATATGTCATTGGATGAAATTTATGAAGAATATGAAGCAATGATAAATCACATTTTTGTAAATGCTGCAAGAGACGTTGAATCCTACAATGCTTGCGAAGGAATTAATCAGTTTATTGACGATTTGAATTCTGGCAAAAGCGTTGGATTGCCATTACATAATTGTGACATTCTTAATAAGGAAATAGGTGGATTCAATTGTGATGGGAATATTTATGGTCTTGGTGCTAATTCAGGTGTTGGTAAATCTACAACTGCTATGAATTATATTATTCCATCAATTCTTCATTATGATGAAAAGGTTGTATTTTTTATCAATGAGGAAGATCAGACAAAAGTTCAAAGAGAATTAGTTATATGGGTTGCTAATAATGTCTTTAAATTCGATTTACCAAAGTACAAATTGCGTGATGGTAAATTTGATGAAGAGACAATGGGGCAGCTCAGAAAAGTTGCTGAATGGATTGAAGACAAAAAAGAAAAACAAAATATTACAATAGTTCCCCTTGAGAGATATTCAGTAAATATTGTAATTAAATTGATAAAAAAATATGCAAGTCTAGGTGTTAGATATTTTGTTCTTGATACTTTAAAAGAAAGTTTTGATGCAAAGACTGATGAGATATATAAGTCAATGACACGAGATATGGTTAAACTATATGACGTTGTAAAGCCAACAGCAAAAAATGTTGGGCTATTCGTAACTTATCAGCTTGGTAAGGCTAGTATCAAAATGAGATATTTAACAAATAATGAAATTGGTCTTGGTAAAAGTATTGTAGATGTTATGAGTGTAAATTTGATGATTCGTAGACCTTTTGAAGATGAATTCGAGGGTGGAAAACATGAGATTGTGGGTTATAGATTTGATGGAGTTAATGGTAAAAGTAAAATTCCATTTAAGTTAAAACCAGATAAACATTATATGATTACTTTTATTCCTAAAAATAGGTTTGGTCAAACCGATGCTTTCCAAATTATAAGTGAATTTGATTTTAGTACAAATACAAATAAAGATCTTGGTATTTGCAATATTGTACAGGATTGGTGATTGATATGGCATGGAGCGTTTATATACATATTACACCAAGCAACAAATATTATGTTGGAATTACAAGTAAAGAACCTTGTGAAAGATGGAGAAATGGATTTGGATATTATTCTCAGAAATATTTCTATAATGCAATTCAGAAATATGGATGGGATAACATCTATCATGAGATTGTTGCAAGCAATTTAACAAAAGAAGAAGCTAATAATTTTGAAAAGTTATTGATACAAAAATTGAAATCTAACAATAGAGAATTTGGATACAATATTACAATTGGTGGCGATGGTGTTGCAGGTGTAAAGCATACAAAAGAATGGTGTGAACAACATTCGAAAGACATTCAAGGAGAGAATAACCCTATGTATGGCAAAAAACATACAGAAGAAACATTACAGAAAATTAGTGCTTCAAGGACAGGAAAATGCGTAGGAAAAGACAATCCTTTTTATGGGAAACATCATACACAAGAAAGTATTAAAAAACTTCTTGATAGTAGAAGTTGGTATAAACCATCAACGGATTCAATAATGAAAACAGCGGAAAAGAATAAGAAACCTATTGTTCAAATCAATAAAGATACAAATGAAATTATAAAAATATTCCCATCAACAAAAGATGCAGCAATAGAACTTGACTTGGATCGTGGAAGTATTACTAAGTGTTGTCAACATAAAAGAAAGACTGTTGGTGGTTATATATGGGAATATAAGAAGAATGTTTCATAAATTTGTGATGGAGGCGGTGAGCGTGTATTAATGCAGATGAACTAAAAGAATACATTATAGAGAATAATTGTATAGAACAGATTTTATTATCGTTAGAATGTCATGGGCTACACGAATATCCTACTGAATGGAGAGCCGCCTTGCCACAAGGCAATAATAAAACTGCTATATGTGTAAAGAAAGATACATTATCAGTGGCGATTAGAAGTTCGGAAGAAAATAAGCGTGGAGATATTTTTACATTGGTTATGACAATAAAGGGTATATCTTTTGGGAAAGCCAATAAATATCTCCATAATATTTTAGGCTTGAAATATTCATATAGTAAGAGTGACAACAAAGATAATAAGAAAGATCCATTAGCAATCTTCAAAAAGGTAAAACGCCAAAGATACACAATAGATAAAGATATACCAGTATATGATGATTCGTGTATGAAAGAATATACGGATTTACCTTATATTGATTGGGTTCGTGAAGGTGTTATGCCGTTTGCTTGTAAAAGATTTAATATTGGATATTCATATGATAGAAAACGAATTGTTATTCCTGAACGAAAATGGGATGGGGATGACAATGAATATATAGGTATCAGTGGGAGAACTACTGTACCAAATTATGAGATGTTTGATATTCCGAAGTTTTTTAAGTTATCCAAAACATATCCAAAAGGAATAAATGTATATGGGTTAAATGAGAATTATCAAACAATTCAAGAGGCTGGTTATGCAGTCGTTTTGGAAGCGCAGAAATCGGTGCTTAAAAGGTATTCACGAAAAGATGGTACGGCTGTTGCAATAGGAAATTGTGAGCTTACAGAAGAACAAGTTAGGATACTGATTAGTTTAAATGTAGAAATTGTAGTGGCTTTAGATGAAGGAATTGATATAAATCATATCAGACAGGAATGTGATAAATTTTATCCGATTAGAAAAGTAAGTTACATATATGACAAATGGGATTTAATAAAAAAGGGTAGTAAAGACAGTCCTGCCGATATGCCAAACAAAGTATATAATTTCCTTCTTAAACATCGTGTTATATATGATGAATCAGAAAGGAGAAAATTAAGAATTTGGCAAGAAAAACAGGTAAAGAATTAACAGAAATTTGTAAGAAATTTGGTGTTGACACATTATGGTCATGGTCAAGGTATCATTGTTACAAGCAAGATAAATGGGAATATTTTTTGAAATATATTCTACATAAAAAAGAAGACAGAACAAACAGTATTTATTGTGTATCAGGTGGAAATGCACATGATATTATTGAGCAGCTATACACTGGCAAAATTAAATATGAGGATATGCCAGATTTATATGAAGATAGCTTATTTACAATGAATTGTGCAGAACTCAAATACAATCGCAGTGATTCTGATAAAAATGATGCAATAGCAAATAAATATGAAAATTGCATTAGACATTTCTTTAAAAATCATAATCTGATTACTTTTCCACATAAAGTTGAGCATTTTATTACAATTAAAATTTCTGATGATATTTATATGCAAGGATATATTGACATGCTTTATATCGAGTCATACAAAGACGAAAATGGTAATGAGAAAAAACGTGTACATATTGTAGATTGGAAAACATCTACACGTTATCAAGGCGCAAAAATTGACGCTGAATGTGGTCAGTTGGTTATTTATGCTGAAGGTATTAGACAAGCATTAAATATTCCATTGGAAGATATTGTATGCGAATGGAATTTCTTAAAATATGTCACAGTTACCATTGAACAGAAAAATGGTAAGAAAAAAGATAGATATATAGAAAGAAATTCTATAGGCGAAAGTCTTATCAATACGGCAAAGATGTGGCTGAAAAATTTCGGATATGAAGATGATACTGAAAAATATATTGATGAAATGGTATTAAATAATAACATTGATTGTTTACCAGACGAAGTTAGAGACAAGTTTGAGATACATGATTGTTATGTGCAGATTCCATTAACAGAAGGGAAGATCAATGATCTAAAGACAGATATCATTAGCACTATTTCAGAAATCAACGAGAAAGAAAGAGAATATAAAGATAGTGAAGATGAAAATATCTTTTGGCAAGAGGTTACAGATGCAGATGCTTTTAGATTGGCAACCCTATCAGGATATTCAAGATCATTACATAAACCATATGATGAATATTTGAAGGCTCAGGAATTATTTAAGAGTGGAGAAGAAAACGAAACTGATAATGATGAGGAAGATTTATTGGCATTTGTAAATAGTTTATAAGAATATAGGTAGGTGAAAAATTGAGTAATTTAACAGTATTACATTTACATAGTATGGATTCTAACCCATATAGCGGTCTTGAAGTTGACTCAATTACACCTTTTCAAGCTTATATTGATAAAGCAAAAGAGGAAGGAATGAAAGCCATAGCTTTTACAGAGCATGGCGCAGTCCTTCATAATATTGCAAAAAGACAAGCTTGTGAAAAGGCTGGATTAAAATATATCAATGCAGAAGAATTTTATGTAACAGAAAAAATTGATATGGATAATTTACAAAGAGATAATTACCATTGTTGTTTATATGCGAAAAATTATGATGGAGTATTGGAATTAAATAAACTTTCATCAGATTCGTTTAACCGTAATGATGGGCATTTCTATTATAATCCGAGAATTACTTTAGAAGAACTCGAAAATACATCTGATAATATTCTGGTTTTAACAGCTTGCGTAGCAGGTATGTTATGTAAAGGCACTAAAGAGGTGCAAGAGAGATTTTTAAAATTTCTTATTAAAAATAAACACAGATGTTGGTTAGAAATACAACCTCATAATTTTGATGTTCAAATATATTACAATCAATATTTATATAGAATTTCACAGAAATATGGAATGAAACTAATTGCTACAAGTGATGTACATGCAATTGACAAAGATCATATGATGGGCAGAGCTGTAATGCAGAAATCCAAAAATGTAAATTTCCATGATGAAGATGCATGTGATTTATCATGGAAGTCTTATGGTGATATGGTTGCTGCATTTGAACTACAAAACGCATTGCCAAAATCAATATATCTTGATGCAATAGAGGAAACAAATAGATTTGCAGGTGCTATTGAATCATATGAGTTGGATTATAGTAATAAATATCCAAGATTATATCCTGATGCTGAGAAAGAATTTAAGTCACGAATTGTAAATGGTGTAAAAGAACGAGGTATTAATAAACTACCTAATTATAAAACAGAATACATTCCAAGAATACAAGAGGAATTAGAGACTTATAAGCATAATGATGCAATTGATTTTATGTTGCTTGATTCAGATTATAAGAATTGGTTGCTAAAAAATAATATGCACTATGGATGTTCAAGAGGTTCTGTGTCTGGTAGTGAGATTGCATATTTGATTAAATGTACTGATGTTGATTCAGTTAAATATAAACTTAACTTCTCACGATTTATGAATCCTGAAAGAATGTCATTGGCTGATGTAGATACTGATATTTACGCAGAAGATAGATATAAAGTGCGTGAGTATCTATTTAATAAGGAAGGTTTGTATTGTTGCAATATTATTACTTTTAATACAATTCAGTTAAAAGCAGCGATAAAAGATGTCGGTAGAGCATATGGGATGACTCCTGATCAAACCCAAGAATTATCAAATATGGTAGAAACTGATGATAAAGGCAGGGATTATATGCCAGAAGAAATCAGAGAACAATATCCAGAAATGTTTAAATATATTGATATGGTAATCGGAACAATTACATCACTTGGCAGACATGCAGCAGGAATTGTTTGTAGTCCTACAGATATAAGATATGATTTTGGAACATTATCTATTACATCAGATCCACGTCCTGTAAGCCAAATAGACATGCACGAAATTGATTCTTTAAATTATGTAAAGTTAGATTTGTTAGGATTAAATGCTGTTGGATTAATTGATGGTGCTTGTAAACTTGCAGGTATAGACTATTTAACACCTGATAAGGTTAATTTCTCAGATGAAAATGTTATTAACTCAATAGCAAAAGATACTACATTGATATTTCAGTTTGAAAGTGGTTTTGCAAGTGATTCATTAAAAAGAACACTTAGTAAAGAAACCTTGGAGAATATTAAAGCACAGAATGATAACATCTCATATCTTGATGTCATGGCTATGGTCAGTGGTGCTATTAGACCAGCAGGTGAATCTTATAGAGAACAGTTATTCAATGGTATTTACAAAGATAATGGCAACGAAGCACTTAATAATTTCTTGAAACCTACGCTTGGTTATTTAGTATATCAGGAACAGATTATTGATTTCTTACATGACTTCTGTGGATTTACTATGGGACAAGCAGATATTGTCCGTAGACATTTTGCTAAAAAAACAGGTACTGAAGCAGATATACCTATTATTGAAAATGGTGGATATATGGTAGATATTCACGGTAATAAAGATGATAGATATATTCCAGGATTTATTGCAATTGCACAAGAGAAGTATGGAATGACAGAAGCTGAGGCAAAAGAAACTATAAAATCATTCTTGATAGTAATCGAAGATGCATCTAATTATTTATTTTCACGAAATCATTCCGTTCCATATAGTATGATAGGTCTATTTATTGGATGGTTAAGGTATTACCATAAGATTGAGCTATTAACATCAGCATTGAATGTTTATGTAGACAATAATGAAAAAATGTCAAATATCAAAGAATATATCAAATCACAGGGAATAGAAATCAAAGGAATAAAATTTGGCAAATCCAAAGCACAGTATTTTATGGATAAAGACGAAAATGCCATTTATCAAGGAATCTCTTCTATAAAATATTGTAATGATCAGATCGCAGACGAATTATATGAATTGTCTAAAAATCATTATGATAATTTTGTTGATTTACTTTCTGATATTATATCAAAAACATCTGTGGATGATAGACAATTACATATTCTTACAACACTAAATTTCTTTTCTGAGTTTGGCAAGAATAAATATTTACTATCAATTATTGATATGTACAATTTGTTGGGAAAATGCAAGACATTGAAAAAAGATAAAATTGCATCACTGAACATTAGAGAAGAAGATGTAAGAAAATGTGCAGAGAAAGAGACACCTAAACAGTATAGTAATGTTGATAAGGTCAAACTTGTAAAACTAATAATAGGTGGTTTGGAGAATAAAGCTTTATCAATAAAAGAACAGATTGTATATGAGCAAGAGTATCTTGGAAATATAATGTACAAAAATCCGAAAGCACCAAAAGATATGTATTATGTTCTTGAGTGTAAGTTCTATAAGGATAAAACCAAACCATACCTTATGCTTTATAACATGAGAGATGGTGAGTATCTTAAAACAAAAATTACTTCTGGAAAATCATTTATTGAATCCCCATTTATAGCAGGTAATGTCATCAATGTAAAAGAATTTGGTGAAAGAAATAAAATGAAGAAGGTTGGTGGCGATTGGATTAAAACAGATGAAAAAGAGAGAATAGTAAAGAAGTGGGACGTATATTAGAAGGAGATATAAAGTTGGATAAAATAATTGAGTTTAAATGTGTACCAGAAAGACCTGTATATAATTCTACTGACTTCAAAATATATGGCGTTTCTGTCAATTCATTTGAATATCCTGATGTACAGATTGGCAAATATGGCACAGCAACTATTAAAGGTAATATTTCAGAACTTAATCTTGGAGTTGACTACATTGTAAAAGCAAAGGAGGTATCCGATTCTCATGGAGTCGGATACGATGTAATCAATATTAAAAGAGAGAAACCTACTACATTAGCAGCAACAAGAAATTTCTTATATGAAATATTAACACCAAATCAAACGGATGTATTACTTGAAGCGTACCCTGATATTGTAGATAGGATTATGAATAACAGATTAGATGATATTGATTTGAATAAGACTAAAGGAATCAAGGATTATACATTCAATGTCATTAAAAATAAAGTTATAGAAAATTTCAAGTTAGCTGAGATTGTTGAAGAGTTCAGAAGTTTATTCAATCTTTCAACAGTAAAAAAGTTGTATGACAAATATACATCAGTAGATAAAATCAAGGAAGTTATCAGAGAAGAACCTTATCAATGTTTATGTAGACTTGGTGGAATTGGTTTTAAGACCGCCGATTCATTATTACTTACCCTTGATAAAGATGGCAAGGAATGTCAAAAAAATGGAAAGAAACCAGTATTGTTTTTTGGATTTGATTTGATTACATCATACCAAAGAGCAAAAGCATGTGTAGACTATTTACTTGATGAAAATGAGAACAATGGCAATACATATATGCATGTTGGCGATTTAAAGAAGCAGTTTGATGTATTAGTTCCTGAAGCAAAAAGCAATTTGCCGCTTATTCTTAAAGGTGATAATGATGTGGTATTTGACAGAGAGCTATTAAGTGTATGTAAAAAAGAAACATATGAAACAGAGAAATATATAGCAAAGAGAATAAAAGAAGGATTACTGATACATACAAAATGGGATTGTGATTGCTCTAAATTTCAAGAACTTGACGGATTCAAATTAACAGACAATCAGTGTAAAACTTCTCAATATATGTGTGAAAACAACATAGTTCTTTTAGTTGGTTATGGTGGTAGTGGTAAATCATCGAGTACACAAGCATTTGTAAATATGCTTAATGCATATAACAAAAGACACTTACTTTTAGCACCTACTGGTAGAGCTGCAAAGGTATTATCAGGATTTACAAATGAAAATGCCATGACAATCCATAGAGGTCTTATGTATATGCCACCTGCCGATTGGGGATTTAATGAAGAAAACAAATTACCATATGATGTAGTAATCGTAGATGAATTTTCTATGGTTGATATTTTCTTATTTAGAAGATTGCTAGAAGCTATTGATTTTGAAAAGACTAAATTACTTTTAATTGGTGATGATGCACAGATTCCTTCAGTTGGAGCTGGTAATGTGTTATATGACTTATTGAAATGTGGAAACATACCTACAATTACGCTTGATAAAGTATTCAGATATGGTAAAGGTGGTCTTTCAACAGTTGCTACAGATACAAGAACGGGAACAGAGTATTTAGATAAAACAAAAACTGGTATGCAAGTATTTGGAGAGGATCAGTCATATATATTTATGCCGATTCTTCAGGACAAGCTTGTTGGATATACAGTGAAATTGTATCAAACGTTATTATCTAAAGGATATACAGTAGATGATATCGCAGTTCTTTCCTGCTATAACGTGGGTGATTATGGAACAGTAGCATTAAATAAAAAGATACAGAATGCAGTTAATTCTAATCCAAAGGCGAAAATTACATTTGGAGATACAGAATTCAGATTGAATGACATTGTAATGAACTATGCTAATGATTATAAAGCAATTATCTATAATGAGGAATATATTGATGATAAAAATACAACATTTATTGCTAATGGTGAATCTGGTAGAGTTGTAAAAATTCTAAAAGATGCAATGGTTGTTGATTATGATGGAACGCTTATCTATATCCCAAAAAGTTCTATGAAAAATATTCGATTGGCTTATGCTATCAGCACACACAAATCTCAGGGTGGTCAGTTCAAGGTGGTTGTTTTAATTACACCTAAAGCACATACCTTCATGTTGAATTCCAATTTGTTATATGTAGGAGAAAGTAGAGCAAAAGAAAAATGTTATCACCTTGGAGAAATTCGTACAGTAAATAATGCACTTAAAAAGAAGGAAAATTTCGATAGAAAAACAATGCTTCAGATATTTATGAAAGCAGAATAGGAGAATATATGAATAGTAAGTCAAGCATTTTTGATTCGATTTTAAACACAATTGAATCAGAAGATATTAGAAAATTTGCAGAAAGATGTATTGAAACAATCCCAGATTATTTTTGGAATGTGGGTGCGTCAAGTACGGGAAAATACCATCCTCAATATGCTCTTGGTGATTTAGGATTGGCAAGACATACATGTGCTTTGGTAAGATTCTTAAACCATATTTTTGCGGTTGATTGCTTTGGTAAGAATTTTACTCAAAGAGAGAAAGATTTAATGAGAGTTGCAGGGATGATGCATGATTCACGAAAAAGCGGAAATGATGATGACTTCACAAAAAATAAATATACAAAGTTTGACCATCCTCTTTTAGCAGCTAATGTTATTCGTGAGTTAAAAGGCAATGAACTTCCTGACGAAGAAATCGAAATGATTGCAACTACAATTGAGAGCCATATGGGTGCATGGAATACTGATAAAAGAAGTTCAACTGTATTGCCATTGCCTAAAAACAAATATCAGACGATTTTACACTTAGCAGACTACCTTGCAAGTCGAAAAGATATTGAAGTTCTATTTGACGGATTTGAAGCACCAAAGAAAGAAACCGTTAAGTTAGAGGATTATGTTCTGAACTTTGGAAAACACAGTGGCGAGAAGCTTGTTGATGTTGCTCAGTCAGATCCAAGTTACATATCATGGGCTAAAGAAAATATGAATAGAGAGCCAATTAAGAGTTTACTAGCCAAGCTATAGAGAATAATACAATAGAGGATTTCTGGAATGTCCATAAATAGGGCGTTTCAGAGACTTAAAAACCAAGGAAAGACGGATTTCATGCGGTCTGTAACCCTAGTAAAATCAAGGGCTGTAGGGCATGAAAATTTGAAAACCGTCAAAAATTGAGTAAAATACGGCATTTTTAAGGATTTGCCGAATTTTTATAAAAACAATGCTCTGAAAGCCTTATAAATCAAGGGTCTTGAGCGATTGATATGAAAATAAGTGATTTTTAAGAACCGAAGGAAACGACAGTTTCATCTAAGAATGCCAGAAGATGTAAACATTCTTAGATGAAAATAATAGTCATATTTGTTCTATTATGGGTTGGATTTTTCCATAATATCATGTCTTACATACATAAAACCGAGTTCAGATTCAATTAAATGGCGATAAGACGGAATTATATTATTGGTGAGTAGATTGTTAAAATATTCTATTTTTTCTGGATCATCGTCTTCAACAAAAGTTGTTCCATATGTAGAAATGACTAAATATCCAACACATAATATTGTTTCGTTTTTCATAAATGTCATTTTATAACTTGCAATAGAGCCAAGTGTTGAATAGCGTTTATCATTTTCACTTATCCAATAATGTCCTTCTTTAACGAGATTTTCTTTATTATTTTCAAAATGAGATGAAAGATTATTGGTTATTATATAGTTAAAATATGAGTGGAAATTATCATCCATAATAAAATTATTTAAGTCGTTATTTATTGTACTATTTTTTCTTGTTATCCATTGCCAGTTTGAATTGTTCTCTGGATATTGATATATAAATGAAACAGAAAATGAGCTTAATGCAATTTCGGTAATATTGGATATTAATAATTTTATGTTTGAACAAATTTGTTCTACAAATTCATGAGGGTTATATAATAGTACATCTTTTTTATAATCAGGGAGGATGTCTACTTTTAATAAATTCCTTTTAATCTTTTCTACCTCTATGGTACTATTAAGAATTTTTTGAGACATTTGGTATTTTTGATAATTGTCTAAATCATCATGTAGTTTTTGATTATTTCTTTCTTCTTTTAAAGATAAAGTAACTACTTGATAAATGATAAAAATAATGGCAATTATAATAAAAACTATCTTAGAAGTTTCATTAAACACTGCTAAATTGTCAATTAAAGGAAAAATAGTTGCTGGAACAACTGTAAAGAAAATGTTTTTGATTACCAATTTATGATTTTTTAATTTATTCATATGTATATCCCCCTTATGTAAAATATAAAACATATATAAAAAGATTGCAAGTAGAAGATTTATTTAATATAAAACCCTTAAATGAAATTTTAAGTTCCACAGATTCCAATTGCTTTTTAATATGGTGTTAGATTATATCTATTATCCGTTGGCAATTTACATGTTATTGAAGTAACAAGAAAGGAGAACAAAAAAATGGACACAATTGTTATAAATTTATTTGGAGAACCATCAGCAGGTAAGAGTACCTGTGCAATGGATATTACAGCACAATTAAAAAGACACGGTATCAATGCTGAATATGTTTCAGAGTTTGCCAAGGATAAGGTATATGAAAATAATGGTGAAGTATTTAAACACCAGGAATATTTATTTGGCAAACAATCATTCAAGATGGGTAGAGTTAAGAATAAAGTGCAGATTATGGTTGTTGATTCACCATTAATCTTATGTGCCGTATATAACACTGACGAAGTGTTGGGAGAAGACTTTAATAAGACTGTACTGAATGTGTTTAATTCATACAATAATAGAAATTATTTGCTCACAAGACACCATTCTTATGAAAACGAAGGAAGATTCCAAAATGAAGACGAAGCAAAAGAAGTAAGAAAAGAAATTATTGATAAGTTAAATCAGTACAATATTAAATATGAAGAGATTGTTTCTACAGAATCAAATTGTGAATACATAGTAGAAGAGGTTATGGAGGAAATCAGAAATGAACAGTAAAGGACATTTATTTATTAGTTTAGGAAAATCAGCAATCAGAGTAATTGGTGGAATTGTAACATTAGTGAATGGTTCGATTATTCCATTAGCAGTAGGAATTATTGTTGCTGAAGTTGGTGGTGTGTTAGAAGAATTAGTTGATGAGAGATAGGTTAAGTGATAGATTCTTACGAAAATTGAGGAGGTATAAATGAAAGTAGTAAATCTGATTAATAAATTAAATGAAATTGGATATGACGAAAACACAGAGCTGACTTTTAGTTGTGTAGATGGAGATTCGGGTGAATGTTATAATATTCCATTTGAAGAAATTTATTTTGGAGAAAGTTTAACTGGTGCGCCTTATAACAATGAAGTAATTGATATAGGTTTGGATGTTGATTCAGTAAAAGATTATATCCAAGCTAAATCTGATGGATATATGAATGATATGATTAATGAATTAGAAAAAGTTTTAAGTAAACATGATCCTTGGAGAAATTAAAGTAATAGGAATCCATTATTTCTATACAATTTTTGTTGCATTTCTTAGAGCAATTCGCTCATTGTTTCACAAGTAAAAAGAGAATAAATAATCAGGAGGTATATTACTTGCAGATAAGAATAATATCATTCAGTGATAATTATGAAGGATATAAACTTAAAGGATATGCTGACATAGATAATATAAGTGAATTAATAAAAACACTTAATTATATGAAAGAAAATGATATACCAATAACAATCAATACGGAAGATATTGTTGATACAGATGGAGAAGATTACTACATAAAAAATTTTAGTGTCGTATTCCCTAAGGTTGGCGGTGAAATTATTCCTCATATAGTTATCTATGTGGAAGAGGTGTAAAAATGAATAAGAAATTATTACTGATAATTATTATCATCTTACTTATTTTAGGCATATTTATCAGCTTATGTATGAGTAAAATGATTTTCAATTTGATAATGAATTCCAGTATGCCCAATTGGTTAAAGTGGATAATACTAAGAAGTTATTAAGGAAGTAGGTGAATACATGGAATGGAATGTATATTTTTATGACTTCAACAGAAATGAAATTATTACATACAACATATTTAGACATTATAGGTTTAATGAAGAGGTTCAGAAATTAATTCATAGTAAAATTGATAAGATGGAATTCAAGGAAAAGCTAAGAAAAGAACTCATGTATTGGTTTTGGTCAAAATGTGAATATGAAATAGTTATATCACCATCACCTTGGGTTGGTAGAAATAAAGAAGAAGCTGAAGTTAAGATTGATATACATGATCAGGTAATGTTGAATTTTGATAGATTCGTTGATTACTGTTGGTCATTTAAGGAGAAATAATAATATTATGGGAACAATTACAATTTTACCAGAAACAACTAAGAATCCTATTACATTAATGGGGCAAAGGGCAGGAGTGTGTTGGGGAGCAAATGTTTCTGACAATGAAAAGAATTATAAGCGTGGATTAGACTGTATTAAGTCAGGGCATGGACGTGTTATGGAATATGTCAATGTAGAAATGATTATTGATGGATATTCCGCTAAAGTTTTAAGAGAATATTATACACATATTGGTGGAGCACCAACAAGATTACAAGCAAGTACAAGATATATTAATTATTCAAAAGGTGATGGTTTTACATATACTACTCCAAGTTCTATTGATAAAAACGGATATTATCCTGTATGGAAGGCATTAATGGATACTATCAACAGAACTATAAAAACAATGATTGACAATGGAGTACCAGTAGAAGATGCAACTATGGCGTTACCATTAGCATACTCATCAAAAATGGTAGACAAGCGTAATCTTAGAAATCTTGTTGATATGAGTAGGCAACGTATGTGCAGTAGAGCATATTGGGAATACAGAGAGCTTTTTAGAGATATTTGTAATGCTTTGAGAGGATATTCAGATGAATGGAAGTGGATTGTAGATAATCTTTTTCATGCAAAATGTGACGAGGTTGGATATTGTACCGAAGCTAAATCATGTGGAAGAAAGCCAGAGAGGGAGAAGTGATTACTATGGCATCTTTTTATATTATTTCGGAAAAAGAATATAAGGAATTAAAAAAGAAAAATAAACCAATGAGATAACTGCTTGGATATGATAAATGTTATTGTCCTATGTGTAATTATGTGATTGATAATTGCGTACCTCGACAAAATTATTGTGATAGGTGTGGACAGAGGTTATATAAGAGGTGGTATAAGAAAAAATAGGAGGATATGAATGAATAAATTCGATATTGCAGCCAGAGTTAGAGAACTCAACAGAGCATCAGAGGTTTACTACAATACTGGACAACCGATTATGAGTGATTATGAATTTGATCAAAAGTTAGAAGAACTCAGACAATGGGAAGAAGAAATGGGTATCGTATTATCTAATAGTCCTACTCATAACGTTGGTGCAACAGTATTAGATAATATAAAAGAAGTTACTCATAAAACACCAATGCTTTCACTTGAAAAGTGTCACAGCACAGAAGAGATTATTAAATTTGCAAATAATCATAATCTTGTAGCTTCTGTAAAGCTCGATGGATTAACTGTGCGTCTTACTTATAAAAATGGTAATTTAGTTTTAGCAGAATCAAGAGGAAATGGTGTAGTTGGATCTGATGTGACAGAACACGTTAAACGGTTTACTAATGTTCCATTACATATTAATAAGGAAGGAACTTATATAATTGATGGTGAAGCATTAATTAAATTAGATGATTTTGCAGAGATTAACAAAAACGGAGAATATAAGAATAGCCGTAATTTAGCAGCAGGTACATTATCAAGTCTTGATACATCAGTTGTAAAAGATAGAAAATTATCTTGGTATGCTTGGGAAGTCGTAGAAGGTGCTAAAGAAAGCAAGTCATTTACATTTTCACTTATAGAAGCAGAAGAATTGGGATTAGATGTTGTTCCTAATGTTAATCTAGGATATTCAGAAATGGATATAGAAGAAGTTATTGAGTATTGTTTTGATAAAGCAAAAGAATATAATCTTCCTCAAGATGGTGTGGTATTTAAGTTTGATGATGTTGAATATGGAAAGTCTCTTGGAAATACAAGTCATCATTTTAGAAATGGTATTGCCTATAAAGTGTTTAATGATTCAGTAGAAACAATATTAAAAGATATTGAATGGAGTTGTGGTAAGACTGGAATTTTAACACCTGTAGCAATTTTCAATACGGTAGACATTGATGGTAGTGAAGTAAGTCGTGCATCATTACATAATATTAGTATAATGGAAGAAATTATGGATAGTCCTTGGATTGGGCAAAAAATTGGTATTTATAAGGCAAATTTAATTATACCAGCAGTAAGATGGGCAGAACAATTAGATTATGATAATCAGAATAGTTCTAATAAACAATTTCTTGATATACCATCTGTTTGTCCAATATGCGGAGCTTCTACAAGAATTATTAAGGATAACGATTCAGAAGTTCTTTACTGTACTAACGAAGACTGTAAAGGACGATTACTTGGCAAACTTACACACGCCGTATCTAAATCAGCTTTTGATATTTCGGGGTTATCAGAATCTACTCTCAATAGATTAATTAAGTTTGGTTGGGTAACTTCTATTAAAGATATTTATCATTTATCAGACTATAAAAACCATATGATTGTACTTGATGGTTTTGGTAAAAGGTCTATTGAAAAACTTCTTAACTCTATTGAAGAGTCTCGTAATACAAATCTTGAGCGTTTTCTTTATGCTTTATCAATTCCATTATTGGGCAAGTCAGCAAGTAAAATGATTGCAGAAGCAGTTGATTGTGATTTCGATACATTTATTGATGGAATGACGATCAAAGGTGCAGAATATTTTAGATATTTACCAGGTGTTGGAGATACATTAATAAGCTCACTTAATACTTATTGGAAAGAACACTACTCAGAAATAATCCAATTAGCAAACGAGTTTATATTTTATAAACCTAATATAATCTTAGATGAAACTCCAAAAACATTACAAGGTAAAACATTTGTTGTAACAGGTTCTGTCAATCATTATAAAAATCGTGATGAATTAAAAGCCGATATAGTTGCTCATGGCGGTACAGTCGTAGGATCTATAAGTTCTAAAACATCTTATCTTATTAACAATGATATAAATTCTACATCAAGTAAGAATCAAAAAGCAAAATCGCTTAATATTCCAATTATTTCAGAAGAAGAATTTTTACAAATGATTAAGTAATTCAGAGAATATTCTATTGAGATTAATCAATCTCATACTAAAAGAAAGCAGGTGATAAAGATAAGTAAGATAAGAAGATTAGTAGCAGGATCGCTATTAACTGCTTCAGCTTTAACTTGTATAGTCCCCTTATGGGGACAAAATAATATACAACAGGAAGGTCAGTACATATATTCAAGAGTATTTACTGATTTAAAGAAGAATCTTGAAAAAGAAAAGACTCGAAAAGAGTTAGAAGAAAAAGAAGCTATGGAACAAGTTATCGCTAGGGAATATGAGAGTTTAGAGAGCGAAATTGAAGAATATTTGGGAAAATATACAGATTATCCTGTTCCAGATAATAAGCCTTTTAAATCTTATATGGATGCTGAAACTATTAAGGATAAAAGCTCAAAGCAATATGCCATGAAATCAACATTTCTTCTTGATTATAACACGGGAATATATATGATTGGTAATAGATATGCTTGTGCTTTAGGTTCATTCTACTCAACTGATATAGGAACTGAGTTTGATATTGTCTTAGAGAGCGGAGAAGTTATTCCATGTGTCTTAGCTGATGTTAAAGATGATGAACATACAGATTCTCTTAACCAGTATACAGTTGCAAATGGTTCAATTGTTGAGTTTATAGTACATACAAACACACTCATTCCCAATATCTCAAATCGTTGGGGTAATACAGGAGATGTATCTAAGATAGATGGATTTGAAGGTGAAATAGCTTATATAAGAATTTATGAAAGATGAAAGGGAGTAACTATGTTAGAGACAACAGCGGTTATTACTTTAGACACTATTCAACGAGTTAAGAATTTTGTTGAAATAGTTACGAAATATGATGAAGAAATAACAATTAAGTCACACCGATATGAAGTCAATGCTAAGTCAATAATGGCAATATTCTCACTAAATCTACTTGAACCAATTAATGTATGTCTTTATTGTGATGATTCATTGGTGATAAAAAGATTCGTTGACGAAATGAAAGGATTTGAAAAAATATGATAATACTTGTTGGAAAGAGTTGTTCTGGAAAAGATACGGTGGTTAAGGAATTAGCGAAGATGGGTTACAACAAAATTATAACCTGTACTACACGACCACCAAGACCAGGAGAGATTGATGGAAGAGAATATCATTTTTTAAATAAGATGAATTTCTTAACCAAGATTAACTGTGGCAGTTTTGCGGAATACAGAATATATGAAACTGTCTCAGGAGCTTGGTATTATGGTTCTTTACTTGAAGATTATAGTAAGCCACACTCTGTTATTATTCTTACACCTGATGCTTTAGATAAGGTAATGAGTAAAATTAATGAGAATGTAACGATTATTTATATTAAAGTGTCCAATAGAGAAATTAAACGAAGAATGCTGAATAGAGATGTTGATAAAACTGAATCTAAAAGAAGGTATAAGGCTGACAAAAAGGATTTTAGACATATATCTAAGAAAGTTGATTATATTGTACATAACGAAAATAGAACAGCTTTTGAGACAGCCTTAATATGTAAGGAGCTGGATGAAATCAAAGAAAAGAATAACAGAGAAAAATCAGAAGGACAAGATCTATTGCAGTAATAGGACTTGTCCTTATATGGAATGTGTAAGGTATTATAAGAATATTCCATATAATGTATTAATTTTAAGAGAGAATTATAAAATGGACAAGAATAATAAATGTCCAAATATATTATTAGATTGGGGTGACAACATATAAAACTTTATTGTGATTTTGACGGAGTTATTGTAGATACAATTGCTGCAATATGTGATTTATATAATGAAGATTTTAGGTATTATAGCGATTACAAATATATCCTTCCAGAACAGATTAAGACTTGGGATTTTGAAGAACTTAATTGTGCGAGTAGAGAATATATAAATACATATTTCAATCAACAGCGATTCTTTGATAGGTTAAAATTTATGCCATTAGCTTATGAAACACTAAGAAAATTTGCTTTAAAAGGTGAAGTTATCATTGTCTCTTCTGGTTATAATCCCAATCTCAGGGCGAAGGAAAAGTGGTGTAAAGAACATCTTCCGTTTTGTCAGTTTATAGGAGTTAATCTTAAAGAATATAAAGATAAATCTCATATAGATATGAATGGTGGCTTATTTATTGATGATTCTGCACATAATCTTGAGACTTCTAACGCAGAAACAAAGATTTGCTTTGGTGAAATTTATTCTTGGAATAAAGAATGGAATGGCAAGCATTGTTGGGATTGGAATATGATTCATCAGATATATAAAGCAGAATTGGAGGATTAATTATGTTAAGAGAGACTACAGAAATTAACATGGATAATATTACTACTGGTGATTGCATTGAATTGTTTGAATGTAAGAATACAAGAGTCGTTATTAATGATGGTAATGTTATTGGATTTGAGGAGGAATAAATATTGAAGGTAATTAAAAGAGATTGTTCAGAAGTTAATTTTGACAAATCAAAAATCTCAACGGCAATTCTTAAAGCTATGAAGAATGGTTCAGGTATTGTGAAACCAAAGATTGCAGAAGACATTGCAAATGAGATTGAAGAAGAGTGTAAGGAAAAAGACGAAGTAAGTATCTCTGATATTGAATCAATGGTTTATGATAAATTGATTACTAAGAAGCAGAGACTTACTGCAAAAGCATATGAGGGATATAGAAGTATTCGTGAGTTTCAGAGAGAAAACGAGAATACAATTGATACAGAAATCACAGAATTGTTGAGTGGAGAAAGTGACTATTGGAATAACGAAAACTCTAATAAAAACCCAAGACTTAATACAACGCAGAGAGATTATTTAGCAGGAATTGTAAGTAAGGATGCATCAAGAAGGTATATTCTACCACCTGAGATAGTACAAGCTCATGATGATGGATTGATTCATGTACACGATCTTGATTATCTTATTCAGTATATGAACAACTGCTGTCTTATTAATCTTGAGGATATGTTACAAAACGGTACAGTAATTAGCGAAACACTGATTGAAAAACCACATAGTTTTTCTACAGCATGTACAGTTGCAACACAAATTATTGCACAAGTCGCTTCAAGTCAGTATGGTGGACAGAGTATATCTTTAGCACATCTTGCACCATTCGTAGATATTTCAAGACAAAAAATTAAAAAAGAAGTAGAACATGAGTTATGTGACATTGCTAATACTTTTTTAGAAGGAAAAGAATTAGAGAACGTAATCAATAAAATTGCGGAAGAACGCTTGAAAAAAGAGATTGAAAAAGGTATTCAGACAATTCAGTATCAAATCACAACGCTCATGACAACTAACGGGCAAGCTCCATTTATTACATTATTCATGTATCTCAACGAGGCACATAATCAGAGAGAAAAAGATGATTTAGCTATGTTAATTGAAGAGGAACTTCGCCAAAGTTATCTTGGTGTAAAGAATGAAGAAGGTGTTTATATTACACCTGCATTTCCAAAAGTTATTTATGTTCTTCAAGAGGACAATATTCATGAAGAAGATAAATATTGGTATCTTACTGAGATGGCAGCTAAATGTTCTATGAAGAGATTAACTCCTGATTATATCTCAGAAAAAATTATGAAAGAGATGAAAGATGGTAACTGTTATCCTGTAATGGGGTGTAGAAGTGCTTTAACAGTATGGCATGATGAAGATGGTAAACCGAAATTCTATGGACGTTTCAATTCTGGTGTTGTAACTGTATCATTGCCAGATATTGCATTATCATCAGGTGGAGATTTCAATGAATTTTGGCGTATATTTGACGAACGTACAGAGTTATGTCACAAAGCATTAAAGATTAGACATCAGAGATTACGTGGAACAAAGTCAGATGTTGCTCCTATTCTTTGGCAACACGGAGCATTTGCAAGACTTAAAAAGGGTGAATCTATTGACAAACTACTTTTTGGTGGCTATTCAACTTTATCCCTTGGTTATGCAGGGCTTGCTGAATGTGTTAAGTATATGACTGGACATTATCATTGTGATGAAGGTATTGGAGAAAAATTCGGTCTTGAAGTAATGCAAGCATTGAATGATAAATGCTCTCAATGGAAAATAGATGAAAATATTGATTACAGCTTATACGGAACTCCATTGGAGGCGACTACGGAAAAGTTTGCAAAAAAACTTAAAGAGAGATTTGGCATTATTGAGGGAGTTACAGATCGTACATACATCACAAATTCTTATCATATCCCAGTATTTATACATATTGATGCCTTTGCGAAGCTTCGTATTGAAGCTAAATTCCAAAGATTAAGTCCAGGTGGAAGTATTTCATATATCGAGTGTCCAAATATGGAGAATAATATTCCTGCTGTACTTGAAGTAATGAAATTCATTTATAACAATAATATGTATGCTGAATTAAATACTAAGAGTGATTATTGTCAGAAATGTGGATGGAGTAAAGAAATCAAACTTATTGATGAAGGTGGTAAGTTAATTTGGGAGTGTCCTAATTGTGGCAATAGAGATGTAAGAACTATGGATATTACTCGTAGAACTTGTGGATACAAAGGTACGGCACGCAATGGATGGAATCAAGGTAGACTTGGTGATATTCATGATAGAGTACCACATCTTGACGACATTGAGGAGGAATAATATGAGATATTCAAGTATGCGTAACCTTGATATTTCAAATGGAGAGGGAGTAGGAGTCTCCCTCTTCGTTCAAGGTTGTCCATTTCACTGTTTTGGTTGTTTTAATTCTGATACATGGGACTTTAATGGCGGTAAGGAATGGACAGAAAAAACAAAAAACAAATTCATGAAACTTATTAATAGACCATATATCAAGCGAATATCTTTCCTCGGTGGTGAGTGTTTAGCTGAACAGAATCTCGATGAAATCTTATCTTTAATCAAACAAGTCCGCAATTCTTTTCCTAAGAAAACTATCTGGTTGTATACAGGGTATTCTTATTCAGAAATCTTTCGAGGACAATCGTTATGTTTATCTCAAGAAGGATTAAATAATTTTAAACGCAGAGAAATCATTAAGTTATGTAATATCGTGGTTGACGGAGAATATATAGATGAGCAAAAAGACCTTACATTAAGGTGGAGGGGTTCGAAAAACCAAAGAGTTATTGATGTAAAACAATCTCTTGCTCAGAACAAAATGGTTTTGTATTGCGAGTAATTAAGGAATAATTATGAATGATAAAGAAGCATTAGAAAAATTAAAAGCATATCTTAAATGCCAGAAAAGACAAGTTAAGGGTATTCATGAAGATTGTAATAATAAGAAATGTGACAACTGCGATTTATGTTATATACAAGGAACTACAGGTGAACATATTGAAGCTATTGAATCAGCAATACAGTCACTTGAAAACCATAAAAGGGTTATTAAAAGATTGAAAAAAGAGTTAAAGCTTGCCGAAGATGTAGAGAAAAGAGCCGTTAAAGAAAATCCTTTGCAGTTTGACCGTATTAAAGGATACGTAGTAGGTATTTATAACGCCTTAGAATTTGTAAAAAATGGTGGTAAGGAAGAATAATGAACAAAACAGATATTCAAAAAGGTAAAATGGTCTATTATGCTCGAATGCTTAAGCCAGTAGGAATATATGAAGTATGTGACCTATATGTAAGGACAGTTAGAGATGATTACTTCGTTGGAACAGATAAGCGTGATAAACATGCTTATCTATTTTCTTACAATAAGCTGGATAAGACAATATTTAAGACAAAACAAGAGTGTTTAGATACTGTCTTAGAAGCAGAAAAGAACGCCCCTAAAGTAAGTGATGAACAAGAATATGAAGAGTATTAATAAGAGAGGTGAACAACTATAGGATATTTATATGATAAGTTTAAAGGAAAATATAGAATCTTGTGTCCTGTAAATAAAGATACAAACGATTTTAATCGTAAGCTCAATGGCACATTAGAAGATATTGATTGTTATATATCTTGTCAATATGGCAACAAGGTATTCTATTATGGACATAATACTTTACAAGCATATATTCCTTCTTTAATAAGAGGACATAATATTATTAAAATAATTCAGCAATCTGATCCGTCTCTTATATTTGACATTGAAGAAACGGATTCTGAAATTCTATTTAAGTTCAAATATGTCAATTCAGACAAGGTTATTCCTTTACTAAAACCAAGAACATCAGGCTCTCAGATAAGTCCTTTTTCATCCAAAAATCTCCCAAAATCTAATTTTAAAATACCAGATGATAAATTGACACAGTACAAAGAAATCGTGTCTAAAATTCCTCCTGAGGAGCTTTTAACCCTAAGTAGAATGACACATTCTTACTTACAAACTTTAGTTACAAAAAAGACTCCGTGGGAGAATATTAAAGCAGATATGAGACTCAAATGTGTCAAGGGTAAGGAATATATCTACATGATTGACAAATGGGATGAATATCTCAAATATCTTAAGAATGAAATTAAGGAGATGTAGCGATGGGTGAAGTAAGAAGAATTAAAGTGAATAAATCAGTAACCAAAAATAAGTTACTTGATTATGGATTTAGATATAAGGAAAATGGTGATTATAGATTATATGTTCCTGTATATAAATGGAACGATAAAACAACCATATATGCGTATTTCTATGTAAATATGGAAGAGAATATTTTTACTTATGATATTCAGTCAGAAGGTTCTACATATTATCCATACTATAATGAAACAAATAGTGAAGTGAATAGGATAATAACAGAGAATATCAATACAGAAATAATAAAACTAATCAAGAAAGGAATTTTAAAAGCGTATGAAAATAATTAATATTAAGAAAACAGATGAGAATGCAAAGATTCCTACATATGGTAGTGTATATGCAGCAGGTGCAGACTTATATGCAGTAATACATAACGAAGAAAATAAAGTAGAGATTCTTCCTGGTGAAACAGCTTTTATTGATACAGGAATTGTAATGGAAATACCTAATGGATATGTCGGTCTTGTTTATGCTAGAAGTGGTTTATCTTGCAAACAGGGATTAGCTCCTGCCAATAAGGTCGGAGTGATTGATTCAGATTATCGAGGTAATATTATGGTTGCACTATATAATCAGAGTAATGAAGTAAGAACGGTATCTGAAGGTGATAGAATCGCACAGATTATTATTCAACCAATAGAACAGTTTGGATTTAAGGTAACGGAAAATCTTAGTAATACAGTTAGAGGAAATGGTGGCTTTGGTAGTTCGGGAAAGGCATAAATATGGAAAATAAGGTTTTAAGCCAAAAAGATTTATATGACATTCTTCCTTTTGGAAAAACTAAGATAAAACAACTAATAAAATCAGGAGAACTTCCCCTAATGAAAATTGGTAATGATTATATAACAACATTTTCCATATTGGAAGAATGGATCAAAGAACATATCAATGAAGAAATATATTATTAATCATTGAAAAAACAGGGCAGACATATTATGATTAAGTCATAATTGTACTGCCCTTATATTGATGTAAAAGAAAGGTGTGATAATTATAAATAGTATCAATATATCGGCAACTATTAATAATATGAATATAATGCAACGAAAAGATGATAGGTTTGAGGCTAAAATTACAATCAATGGTATTAGAAAAAGCTTTTATGGTAATACAAAAGTAGAAGTAAAAAATAAGGTCAAATCCTATCTTCAAAAAATTAATAATGGATTTAAAGAAACAAAAAAAATTAAGTTAAATGATTATGTGGAATATTGGCTAAGTAATTATAAATTTGGAACAATTGAAGGTTCTAGTTATACTAGGTTATACAGTGTATATCAACATCAAATCAAACCTTATATCGGTAATAAATATATTTGTGATATTACATCACAAGACATAGATATTTTTATTAAGGAATTTGCCAATCCTCCATTAAAATCAGAAAAAAAACCATTAGCTTTATCTGGATTAAAAAAAATCATACAATTATTAAACCCATGTTTTGAAACAGCAATTAAAGAAAAAATTATATATAACAATCCATGTGATGATATTAAGTTGCCAACAGAAAGTTATCTTGTCGTTAAAACTAAAGAACAATTTTCTCTAACAGATAAGCAGCTAGAGCAATTTAAAAAAGAAGCTGTATCCAAATACAAAACGATAGATGAATATAAAGGAAGAGACTTCTTAGTTTTAATTGTTATGTTGAATCTAGGGTTGCGAACAGGCGAGGTACTTGCATTAACATGGGATGATTTTAATTTTAAAAACAATATCGTTAGAATTAATAAAACAATACAGACAAAAGTTGCATTAGATTCGCAATGCAAAAAACAGAGTTTAGCTTTAAAAAACTCCACAAAAACTGTCGCAGGTGAAAGATATCTAAAACTTAATGAAAATACTTTACATTATATTCAAGAACTAAAACAATACGATATAAGAAACAACATAAATAGTGATTATTTTTGTTGTTGTAAAAATAATACAAGACAATGTGCAAGAAATCTTCAACGTAGTCTTGATAGATTAACACGAAATATTAAATCGGACGAACATATAACATTACACACTTTAAGACACACATTTGGTTCAACATTATTAAGAAATGGTGTAGGAATTGAAGTTGTAAGTAAGCTATTAGGACATGCTAATATAACCATCACATATAATAAGTATATTCATGTAATTAAAGAGCAAGAAGCAATAGCAATGAATATGGTAAAAGTTTGCTAAATAGTGTCGTCAAAGTGTCGTCAAAACAAAATAACACATTGGGAAGCCAGTAAAATCAAGGGGTATAAGAGTTTGACGAAAGGTTCGACTCCCCTCTGGTCCATAGGGAAAAGGGAGTGAGGAAGCGTGAGCTTCTTCGCTCCCTTTTTCCTATGGACCAGAGGAAGTCTTATTAATGGATAAAACATGGCGTAGCCGGGTTTTTGGACAGGGGCGCACGAGGTCCGGTGGACCTCGGCTTTGCGCCGACCGGAGCGGAGCGAAGAATTCGACTCCCCTCTGGTCCATTTTTGATGCAAAATCCGAACTCTTTGAGTTCGGATTTTGTGCGTTAAGCATCTTATTAATTAATAATTCAGATGTTCTTTTATTAATATCCATATCCGTACAGATTTTTTGAAGTGGATGACCTTATATGTAACACGCTTGGTGGAATGTTAGGATTTGTTATGACACCTGTATTCGTATTCATGCTTCCTAAGCATGAGAGAATGGATGAGATTGCATATAAAAGAGGGCAGGTCGTTTCGGAATTCAGAAGAGCGGTTGCGTGGATTATTGACATTGTGGTTATAATATTTGATGGAGAGTGATGTAATTGCTTTTATAATGTCTGGAAAAATGCCATTCATGCCTTCCCAGAATTCATTTTCAATATTTGTCATAGTAATCCCCTTTGATTAGCTAATTAAAAGTTACGAACAAAAACTACATTAATTATAACTCAGTATACGGGCAAAAGTATACAAAAATAATTGAATTAAAAACATGAATATTATACAATCATTATAGCAATAGTAAAGATAAATTTACAGGGGAACGTGGAATGAGATTATTATCGGATATAGTGGAGTCAATCAGGCAGGTATGCAGATATGAGAAAACTGTCAGAGTAGATACCAAGGCACTTCAAAGTGTCATGATGATATTTGTATTAGTTATGTTGCTGATTGACATAGAGAATTTTAAGCTTGGTAAATATATTATCGGTGGTGTGACACTGGCAGTTGCAGTTATGAGTATAGTGCTTGTAATTGTATTAAAATACATTAAAAATGTATACAGGATATGTCAGGCTGCTGTTGTAGTATTTTTTATATTGGCAGTTATTATATCAATTGAAGGAACTAATGATGGCTTTTCACTATTATGGTTTTTATTACTGCCAGTCATAACACTTGTGCTTTTAGGCATGCCATTTGGTGCACCGGTGTGTATATTTTTTGGTTTGTATATTACGGTGTTATTCTGGACTCCTCTTAATAATATGCTTATATATAATTACACAAGGGATTATTTATTCTATTATCCGATTTTTTACTGGGGTTTCTGTCTTCTTGTAGTTGCCATGGATATTTTCTATAAGCTGTATCAGATAAGACAGGCGGACAATGAGAAAAATCTTGAAGCAGAAGTACTTGAAGCTGTAGAGGGGACTAAGAAACTTATGATTGATGCTGTTACAGCAATAAGCCAGATGCTTGATGAAAAGGATGTATATACACAGGAACATTCAAAGAGGGCTGCAGAGTATTCCAAGCTTATCGCAAAGAACCTGAAGGCGCATGAATTCACAGACGAAGAGATTTCACTGATATATAGAAGTGCCTTTCTGCATGATATTGGCAAGATTGCAGTTCCAGATGCGGTACTTAACAAACCTGCAAAGCTTACAGATGAGGAGTATGGAATAATGAAGAATCATACAGTCTGGGGCGGTCAGATATTATCTGGTCTGGAATTTCTTCCACAGGCAGATATGGGGGCTGTGTACCATCATGAAAGATATGATGGTAAGGGCTATCCATATGGAATTAAGGGAGAAGAACTTCCATGGATGGTAAGAATAATCAGTGCAGCAGATTCACTTGATGCGATGAATTCTAACAGATGTTACAGAAAGCATTGTGATAAGGATTATATTATTGGTGAATTTGAGAAGGGCGCTGGAACACAGTTTGATAAATCTGTTGCAGAAACTGTAATTACATTGATTGAGGAAGGCAGGATAGTAATATAGATATGTCAGAGAATACCAGAGTAGTATCACGAATAAAGCATATATGGGAAGTGATAGTGTGTCCATATGAAGATAAAAGCCTTGCATTCTGGATTAAGGTTGTATTTGAATTTATATGGGCTATCAGTATTCCTAATGGAATTGTCTATGGGGCACCAGATGATTATATAATAGCATTAATTATAATGGTCACAGTTCTTTTTATTAATATAATGGTTTCAAGATTTTATTACAGAACATGGATAGATGCGATAGTGTGCATAATTCTAAGCATACCAGTATTTTATGTGTATTATCATGCGAGTATCGGATATTTCAGCGTAATGTTTTCCATGATATTTGCATGTGGAATTGTATTCGTGCTTGGAATACGTAACAGCATTGTGCTTAATTTTGTATTTTTAATTATGGTAATTGTGTGTTTCAGGCTCAATGTTGATATGTCAGCCAAGTTTATATACGGCGATAATATAACGCTTCGTTTTCCATATCTGTTTATATGTTTCGTTCTTATATCATACTGCCTTATGTATATTATCCAGCGTTACTGGGTTGAAAAAAGAAAGAGAAACCAGATACTTGAGGAACGTGTGCATGATGAGAGGAAAAAGCTTGAATCTATGTCAATGAAGGTTATCGATACAATGTCCAAAGCTCTGGCAGCCAAGATACCGGGAGAAGAGGAGCACTGTAATAATGTGGCAGAGTATTCAAGGAGTATTGCACAGAGAATGAATCTTGATAAGAAATCATGTGATGATGCTTATAAGGCAGGATTACTGCATGAGATTGGAATGATTGGCATACCGGATGCACTTATTAACAGGGTTGATCTTACAGATGACGAGTATGAGATTTTTAAGACCTATGTCAGTAAGGGGTATCAGATTATTAATATGTTACAGACAGATGAATCACAAGGAATTGCACAAGCAGTCAGATATCACCGCGAGAATTATGACGGAAGTGGTTTTAATGAGGGTATAAGTGGCGATGATATTCCATTGCTTGCACGTATTGTTGCAATAGCTGATTATGCTGACCGACACATAGGCAGGAATGAAGACATATCCGATATCAGGGACAATATTGAAAGGATGGCAGATACAGTATTTGATCCGATTTGTGCCAGTATTATGGTTGAAATACTCAGCTAAGGCAGGTATGTCTGATAAGTTAATTATGGTTTTATCTGTTGATATATTATTCACCTGTTGATAATGGAATAATAGCGGTATAATATGAATAACTGGTGATGAATCTGTGAAAAAAGTTTGAACCGTGGAGATTAATATATAACAATGAGTGAATTGAATATAATAGAAATAGAGCATGGAATATCTTATATCACACCATCGGAATCGCCGTTGTCGTCTAATGTTGTGGTAATTGAGGGAAGTGATGATATATGGCTTTATGATGTCGGAAATCATCCCGATGTTATAGAACATTTAAAAGAGATTAATTGTGATGGTAAAAATATTAATATTGTATTGTCACATTTTTATCTTGACCATATTGGCAATCTGGATAAAATATGCGGATTATGGAAGAATGATGAATCGCAGGATAAAGGACATCCACAGATAAAAGACAGGATAAAAATTTATCAAGGGAAATATACTTATAAGCACACTAATAAAGGTGAAATTGTATCTGATGATATGTATATTGATGCTGGTTTTCATAAGTTTCATATATTTCAGCTTCCGTCATGTCACTCAAAAGGAAGTGTAGCAATGGAAGTAGACGGGAGATATTGCTTCCTTGGAGATGCATTGTATCCGGCAACTAAGGGTCCAGTAAGAGAATATAATAAAAGCCTTTTAAAAGAAGAGATTAATGCGCTTGAAAAGATAAAAGCACCATATTTTATGCTTAGTCATAAAGAGCCATTTGCACGACCTAAAAATGTAGTGATGGCGTGGATAGAGAAGATATATAAGGGGTTGTGATGAGGATAAGAAAGTACAAGTGGACTATGCTCATTATAAGTGGAATAATTGCGGGCATAGTATTTACAGGTTGTGTGTGGCCTGTATCTGAGGCAGAAGAGGATAATTCAATTAATTATAAATCAATATTTATTGAAAAGCTGAATGCTCATTGGAAATTACAGATTCCAGAATTACAGGATGGCAGCGATACGAAAATTAAAGAAGTAGGAAAAGGAACAGGTATTTCGTTTGACAATTATTCAAGTGAATATTTTTATTATGACGATTCAGATAGTGCATTTGTATTTAATACACCAGTCAGTGCCCCCAAAACTGTTAACACAAAATATGCACGTTCTGAATTGCGGGAAATGATGGGAGACGATAAAACAGTGAACTGGGACTGGAATGGCAGACATTGTCTTGATGTTGAAGAGGCAGTGACAAAAATTCCAGCAAATGGCAGAGTGATGGTATGTCAGGTGCATGGGATATATCCAAATGGTGATAATGGACCAGTTCCTTTGAAGGTAATATATGAGGGAAACAAAAAACGGCTTGCTATTACTTATAAAGCACATCCTCAATCATATGAAGACCAGAAAATATATTATTTTGACGAAGTAGAGTTGAACCAGAAATTCACAATATCTATACAGATAATTGATGGTACAGGTTATGTTTCAATTAGTAGTAATGGAATATCACAAAAATATGAATATAGTTATAATCCGGTAACAACAGGTTGGATTGATTTTTATAATTATTTTAAAGCTGGAAATTATATTCAGGATTGTGAAGATAATAGTGAGAATGCAGGCTCAACAGTCAAAATGTACAATATAAACGTAACTCATGAATAATCTATATCATGAGTACAGCCATGATTTAACAAAAAATATTGTAATTGAGGTTAAATTGATTTACAATTTATGGTAGTGATTTTAAGGGAGGTTATAGAAATGGATTTTACAACATTACAGAAAGCTATGATTGATGCCATGAAGGCAAGAGATAAGGCGAGAAAGGATTCTATAGCAGTACTTGTATCTGCGGCTAAGAAGCTTGCTATTGATTCGGGCTGTCGTGAAGATATTCCTGATGAGATGGTAGACCAGGCTATATTAAAAGAGATTAAGAGTATCAAGGAACAGATAGATACTTGTCCAGCGGACAGAACTGAGTTATTAGAAGAATATAATGCACGTCTGGCTGTTATGTCAGAGTTTGCACCTAAAATGCTTTCAGAGGATGAGGTAAGAACAATTCTTAATGAGAAGTTTGCAGACGTCATAGCTACTAAGAACAAGGGTCAGATAATGAAAGCTGTCATGTCAGAGCTTAAGGGCAAGGCTGATGGCAAGGTTATCAATGCGGTTGTGGCTGAGATGTGCAAGTAGTTATATTTTAAATGTAAATCTATAGATATATCACAAATTGATTTTTGATTAAATTGCAAAATACGCTAAAGTATTTTGAATCAATGACAATATAAGATATGTAATCAATAATAAATGATTAACATGGGATGCAGCAATTTGAAACAGATTGTTGCATCTTTTTTATTTTATTATAAGTGATTGCCACTTAATACACAAAAGCGTAAAATATATAATATCGTAATATAGGAATATACAACATTTCAGGAGGAGTCAGCTATGAACAGAGCTGTTGTTTATTATTCATTATCAGGAAATACAAAGGAAGCTGCAAAGGTTATTGCAAGAAAGCTGGGAGCAAAAATCTTTGAGATAGATTTAGTTAAGCCATTACCCAAGAATACAGTGAGGCAGATGCTTGTTGGAGGAATGCAGTCAACATTTGGAAGAAGACCTAAGATAAAAGGTGTTCCGGATAACATAGATTATTATGACGAAATTATATTGGGTATGCCAGTATGGGCAGGTATGCCTGCGTCTCCGGTCAACACATTTATAAAGAATTACGGCGTGGCAGATAAAATTGACGCTGTGTTTACATTCAGCGGTGGCGGGGACAATGACAGATGTCTTGCACAGTTGTCAAAAAGTCTTAAAAATATAAAAAGTCAGGTTGCGTTAGCAGACCGCAATAGTAATGCTGCAAAGGATAATCAGGAGAAGCTTGAAAAGTTTGTTATGAGTATCAAGTAGAAATGTATGCTATAATGGACACATTGATAAAGTTGATTACAATATAACTGGAGGATACAAGCATGGACGATAATGTAAAGAAAAGAAACGAAGTACTGGCACAGACTGTAATTAATGGCTTACAGTCGCGAAATATGTCAGGATATTATGCAGAGGATAAAGAAGCAGCTTTAAAGCAGGCTCTGGAGTTAATTGATGAGGAAAGCACAATTGCTATGGGCGGCTGTCACAGTGCACAGGAGATTGGACTTGTGGAGGCTTTGAAGGAGGGCAATTACAATTATATAGACCGTTCAAAGATGACTCCAAGAGAGGGACTTCTGGCTTCATATGACGCTGATGTGTTCTTATCAAGTGCAAATGCAATGACAAGTGATGGAATACTTGTAAATATTGATGGCAATTCTAACCGTGTTTCATGCATAGTGCAGGGACCAAAGAAGGTAATCTTCATAGTTGGAATGAATAAAGTCTGTTCAGACCTAGATTCGGCAATGAAGCGTGCAAGAAATATAGCTGCACCAACTAATGCACAGAATTTTGATGTCAAGACACCCTGCAAGACAACCGGAAAATGCTTTGACTGCAAATCACCAGACACATTATGCTGTCAGTTCCTGATTACAAGATATTCACGCCATGTCGGAAGAATACATGTAATACTTGTAAATGATACACTTGGTTATTAAAAGGAGACACTATGATTAACAGACTTCATATGGCAATGATTGAATTATATAAGGGAGACGCTAAGAGAATACAGCATTTTTGCAAGGTTCACAGCTACGCCAGGTTGATTGCACAGATGGAAAATGTTGATGACAAATGTCTTTTTATAATTGAAACAGCGGCACTCACACATGATATCGGGATTCATACATGTGAAGAAAAATATGGTGAGTGCGGAGGAAAACTGCAGGAAAAAGAAGGTCCTGCTATTGCTGCAGGACTTCTTGACAGGCTTGGCTTTGACAGTGAAGTATCAGAAAGAGTGCAGTATCTGATAGGACACCACCATACTTACAATAATATTGACGGCATTGATTATCAGATACTTGTTGAGGCGGATTTCTTAGTTAACATATGTGATGATAATCTTACAAAGGATGCAGCATTGAAAGCATATAATAACATTTTTAAGACGGAAAGCGGTAAAAAGATATGCCGGGAGATGTTTGGTTTGTAGATAATGAGAATTAATGTTACAATTAACAAAAATGTGCGTGGGAAGTGGAGTTTATGAGCGATAATAAAAATGTTAATAATAAGGAAAAAGGCTTTGTTGTCGGTGGATATACTTTTAAGACGAAGCAGGAAGCGCAGGAAGCAAAAGATGAGATGAATGCTATTAAGTATCTGTCGGGGAAGACGGACAGTAAAGATCCGAAACAGGTGTATGTGTTGTATAATAAGATAATTGACAGACAGTTATTTTATACATCCATTGGGCTTAATTATCTCAAGAATTTACAGCAGTTTCTGTATAATTCACCAGATATTCCAGATGATAAGATTAAGCCGATTCCGGTAAAGAGTGAAACACAGATTGCGATTGACAGAAGGCGTGAAAGAAATGAGCATAGAAGTGAGCTGCATACTCTCTCAATCCAGGTGGCAAAGTACAAGAACAATTATATGAGAATTATGATTGTAAATGTGTTTCTTGTTATTGCGTTAATTGCAATGTTTTTTATCCTTAAGACAGGTTCTAATTCTAATGTCATTAATTATGAAGTGAATGTACAGAATAAGTATTCTTCATGGCAGACAGAGCTTGAATCTAAGGAAGCCAAGTTAAAGGAAAAAGAGAAAGAGCTTAATTCAAGGGAAGCGGAGCTTGAATCAAAGCAGTCTTTAAAATCATCATCACAGCAGTCAACAAAGTAGTCATAATATAAATATATGAACAGAGTACACATTTTAAACATATTTATCAGATAGTATATAGATAATTAATTCATCGTGAAAGTGAGGACTACATATGGATAAGATGAAGATTTTAGTAGTAGATGATGAAAGCAGAATGAGAAAGCTTGTAAGTGATTTTCTGACAAGAAAAGGCTATGCTGTTATAGAGGCGGCTGATGGTGTAGAAGCTGTAGATACATTTATGGAGAACAAAGATATTGCACTTATAATTCTTGATGTTATGATGCCAAGAATGGATGGCTGGGAAGTGTGCAGGCAGATAAGAAAGGATTCTAAAGTTCCTATTATAATGCTTACAGCAAAGGGTGAGGAGATGGATGAACTACAAGGTTTTGAATGTGGAGCTGACGAATATATAGCCAAGCCATTTTCACCTAAGATACTTACAGCCAGAGTTGATGCAATTATAAGACGAGCATATGGTGTTGACAGCAACGAGATAATTGAGATTGGCGGAATTACTATAGATAAAGCGGCACATATCGTTAAGATTGATGGTGAAGAGATAGAGTTAAGCTATAAGGAGTTTGAACTGCTTACTTATTTTGTTGAGAATAAAGGGCTTGCGTTGTCAAGAGAGAAGATTCTTAACAATGTATGGAATTATGATTACTATGGTGATGCAAGAACTATAGATACCCATGTTAAGAAATTAAGAAAGAAGATGGGGGAGAAGGGCGATTACATCAAGACAATCTGGGGTATGGGCTACAAGTTCATTGTTGACTGATTCTGCGTATAAGGAAGGCAATTAAAGATGAAGATACATTCAATTAAGTTTAAGATTACACTTCTTCTGGTAGTTACTGTTACATGTCTTGTGGCAATGCTTATTGGGTTTAACAGCATTTTTTCTGAGAAAGTGTATATGAACCGTAAGCAGAAAAGCATGATTAATTCTTATGAGAATGTCAATGAAATCATGCAGAAATATACTGATTCACAGATAGATAAAGATACTATGTGTGCTGATATGGAGAACATATCTACAGCAAAGGGAATATCTGTGCTTGTAGTTGACAGCAGCTGGTGTACCATATATGTAAGTACTCAGGGAGATGATTCAATGATGGAACGTCTTCGCATGAGTATATTTAATGGAGATATTTTTAAGAATAATGGTTCACAGGATAAAGCACCGGAACCTAAGGATCAGGAAGATGATTCAGATAACCCGGCAGACAAGGATGATAAGAAGGAGCATAGAAAGCGTCTGGAAGATATTATTGATATGTCAGGTACATCACTTGTTGAGAACAGGACAATCATAAGTTCAAATGATAATTACACGTTACAGAAGGTGTATGACGAAAGACTTGGCGACTATTATCTTGAAATATGGGGTACACTTGACAATGGATATTCAATTATATTAAGAACTCCTATCCAGGGAATAAAAGATAATGTAAATATATCGACAACTCTTATTAAGTATGTTGGAGGAGCAATTCTTGCTGTTGGTATAATTGCAGCATTTGTAGTATCAACATATATTACCAGACCGATTAAGCAGCTTTCTAATATTGCTGAGAAGATGTCAGAGATGGATTTCAATGCAAGATATGAGGGAAGTGATAAGGGAGAGATTGGTCTGCTTGGAAAGAGCATGAACAATATGTCTGAGAAGCTTGAACAGAATATAGCAGAGCTTAAGAAGGCTAACCTTGAACTTAAGAAAGATATTGATAAAAAAGAAAAGCTCGAGATAATGAGAACAGATTTTCTTTCAAATGTATCTCATGAGTTAAAGACTCCTATTGCACTTATACAAGGATATGCAGAGGGTCTTAAGGAAGGCATAACAGATGATCCTGAAAGCATGGAATTTTACTGTGATGTTATTATGGACGAGGCAAACAAGATGAATACAATGGTTAAGAGACTTCTTACACTTAATCAGATAGAATTCGGAAATGATGAGCCTGAGATGGAGAGATTTGATATTAATGAGCTTATTGCTTCTGTAGCAGATGCCAATGCAATAAGAGCGGGACAGAAAAATATGAGTATAGTATTTGATAACCGTAATGAGCATAATTTTGTGTGGGCTGATGAATACAAGACAGAGGAAGTGCTTACTAATTATATATCTAATGCACTTAATCACTGTGATGGAAAGCGTGCAATTGAGGTGAGAACTGAAAAATCAGAGAATGGAGGAACTATTACCGTTACTGTATATAATAGTGGAAAGAATATTGCTGATGAAGATCTTGAAAGAATATGGGAGAAGTTCTACAAGACTGATAAAGCGAGAACAAGAGAATATGGAGGTAATGGAATAGGACTGTCTATTGTAAAGGCTATTATGGATTCAATGGGGCAGGAATATGGTGTCAGAAATGTATCTGATGGGGTAGAATTCTGGTTTAATCTTGATTGTAAATCATAATATGATATAATTGTTATCAGTGTATGAGAATAATTTGTATATTCATCATGAACGGTGATAATAATTATAAAGGGAAATTGAGGAAATATATATGAAAAAAGTTATAACAGGTCTGCTTGTGCTTTTGTGTATATCTGCACTCACAGGCTGTGGAAAAGATGATGTAACATTAACCAATGAAGATAATGATCTGGTTGCTGAGTATATAGCAGGAACGCTTCTTAAGTATTCATATGATAATGAATGGAAATATCAGAAGCTTAATTCAGCACAGAATGGTGGAGGTACAATAAGTTCGTCTGGTATACAGAAACCGTCACAGACACAGTCTGCAATTACAGGACATAATAATACAATACAGACTACTAAGGCGTCAGGTAATTCAGCGAACGCATCAGCAGATTTATTAACAGGGCTGCCAACTGCACTTGGATTTAATGGTGTGACACTTACATATAAGGATTATACTGTGGGAAATCAGTATCCGGCAGATAATTATGTGGTTTCAGTGCCGTCGCAGACAGGCTGTAAGGTTGTTGCTGTTGAGATGACACTTACTAATACAAGTGGTTCAACAGTTAATCTTACATCATCAGGTGGTGTTGTATTAAAGCTCACAGCCGGCTCAACAGCTGTAAGCAATTATGCTTCAATGCTTAAGAATGATATTACAACACTTAAGAATGTTTCACTGGCGGCAGGAGAGAGTAAAGAAGTAGTTGTATTATTTCAGGTAAAAGAAAGCGATGCTGATTCATTATCCGGTTTGGTTATGTCGGCAACATCATCAGGAACATCGCTTGGTTCATTAACAATCAATTAAGAATGCATAACATTTTCAATGTTGTAAAAGGCAGCTTGTGCTTCATCTAACTGATGAACATAGGCTGCCCTTTTTTCAGGCCTATATCCATCGCCATGTCCATTATATTCAGCATAATATACAGTTTCATGTGATTCAGGCTTATTCCAGTCAGTGAAGCCCTCATCAATAATCTGGTCGGAATATTCACAGTTAAGAAGAACAACCTTGGCATGAATTCTCCAAGGTCTGCTTAAAGCAACGCTTTTAGGCGGACAGTTTCCTGTAAATGTGCAATTATCAAATACATAACCAAAAGCCTGACCTTCATATGTTGAAGGTGCAGTATAATAAGAGTTGATGGGTTCATTCCGGTTTAATGCAAAAAGTGTGCAGTTTTTAAAATAAGCTGTGGCACTTCCGAAAATAAAATCAATTTCACCACATATAAAGCAGTCTTCATATAACTGGTGAACGAGCTTTCTTTCACCGTCTATTGTTGGACCTGTAAAACCACCTGGTTGTTTTTCTTTAAGAGGCAGCGGACCGGTAAATAAAGTGTCCTGATGACCGAGAATTTTACAGTGCTTAAATGTGATGTTGTCACCTTCAGCGTATACAGCTATTGCCTGACCGACATTATCACCAAATCCGGCACTGTTTTCAAATGTTATGTTGCTCGCGGAGAAATTATCGGCATATACAAGAAATGTATAGGAACGGAAAGTTCCACGCTTAGAGCCGTCAGGCATAATCATTCTTGCATAGAAACCCTCAGTAATAATAGTTTCGTCTGTATCTTCACCAATTAAGGTAATATTATTTTTCCGGATTTCAATACGTTCTTTATATATTCCTTTTTTGATAAATATAGTTTCGTTGTTATTATCAGAAACAGAATCAACTGCTTTCTGTATTGAATCAAAATCACCAGAATTGTCTTTAGCTACCGTAATCATAAAAATGCATACCTCCTATTTTTGGCTATTATAGCACACTGGACATTAATAAATAAAGCGAGTATAATTCCATTCGTTAAAAAAATTGTAGGAAATAGAGATTATGATAAGAATAGTAGAAGATATGAGAGATGTTGATATATATCTTTCATTAAGAAAACAGGTTGGCTGGATTAAGTTAGATGAAAATCAGGCACAGAGAGCATTGGATAACAGCGTGAAAGTATTTACAGTATATGATGATGACAAGCCTATAGGAATGGGCAGAGTGGTTGGAGATATGTCTGTAATAAGCTATATCCAGGATTTAATAATAATACCGGAATATCAGAGTAAGCACATAGGAAGCATGCTTATAGAACATATAATAGCTTATGTCAAAGGAATTACTCAGGAAGGCACAAGAATGATGCTTTGTCTGATGTGTGCCAAGGGTAGAGAGATATTCTATGAAAAGCATGGATTTATCGCAAGACCGACACCAGAACTGGGACCGGGAATGATACAGTATATATTACAATAGCATTGTAAAATGTAATGTTAACTGAATGTTAACTTAAAACAATAATAGGTTGACAATAGCTTTTTAAGTGTGTACAATAACAAATGTTGTATTACTACATTTGAAAAGAGGACTTTAACTATGAAAAGCAAAAAAGTTACTATTTATCAGCTGACATTCATGGCTATGATGGCAGCAGTTACATGTATTCTTGGACCACTTTCAGTTCCAATTGGTCAGATTCCAATATCTCTTACTAATCTTGTGATTTATTTCACGGTATTTGTACTGGGTATATGGGCAGGAACAGGAAGCTATGGAATATATCTGCTGCTTGGTGCTGTAGGACTTCCTGTATTTTCAGGATTTGCCGGTGGATTAGGAAAACTTCTTGGACCAACAGGAGGATATCTTATAGGTTTCATATTCATGGCACTTATTGGAGGAGCTGTGATTGAACTTTCACACAGAAATATTTTTCTTACAATGTTAGGCTGGGTAGTTGGAACTGCTGTTGCATATGCATTTGGTACGGTATGGTTTGTATACCTTATGAAATGTTCAGTCACATATGCACTTACAGTATGTGTATATCCATTTATCGGATTTGATATTGTTAAGATAGTTATTGCAACACTTCTTGGAAAGACAGTAAGATATGCAATAACCAAAGCTGGTCTTATACAGAAAGCAGCATAATAAGTTAAAGAAAAAGGTGTCTCTGGATTAACGGAGACACCTTTTTAAGTACAATGCAGAATTAATTATCTGAGAGTCTTAACATATTCAGCAATCTTCTCATCCTTGCAGTTAGCAAAGAAAAGCTCTTCAAACTTCTCACCTGCAACAGCACCCTTAACGAGATCCTGATCAAGCTCCTTAAGAACTTCTACGAGATCCTGCTTAAGAGTAACAGCTCTTAAGCCATCAAGAATCTTCTTGTTTCTCTGTTCAGGAACAACTCTTTCTTTAGGATATCCGCCACCTGGTTCACCCTCGAAAAGCTTTTCAAAGATGTATGTGAGGTTAAGTTCTGCACCCCATCCGAAGCCCTTTGCAAATGGAAGAGCGATAGCGTTACCATCGTTAATCTGCATGAACATATAAGCGTCTGAAGGATCAACAACATGTCCACAGAGAACTCCAGGGAAAGAGTTAAGTGCTAACATAGCACCTTCACCAGTACCGCAGCCTGTTACCACAAAGTCAGCAGCACCGCTGTTTAAAAGAATAGCAGCAAGGATACCGTTCTGTACGTATGTAAGCTGTGCTTTATCATCAGCTGAGTACATACCATAATTATCAACTGTATGTCCCTTGCTTTCTGCAACCTTCTTAAGTGATGCATAAATCATCTCGTTCTTTGCAGCCTGGCTGTTTTCATTAATTAATGCGATTCTCATTATGAAATCTCCTCTTTTCTTATATTCTATATAAACTATAAGCTGTGGGTCTGCTTTTGTCAAATGTGTATACTGAAATAATACATTTACCAAATGCGTACTTATGTGTTATATTATACAGAACGAATTAAGTTGAAAGAGGTTAGATAATATGGCTGAAAATAAAGATTCCCAGGCAGCATTTATGGAGGCTGTTGGAAGCATTAAAGAATATGCCAAGGTTAATGGCAATATTGTTACAAGAGAGGATGTACACAGCTTTTTTAAAGATATGGCATTAGATGATGCCAAGTTCCAGATGATTTCAGGATATCTGATGGCTAATGGAATTAAGATACAGGGTGAAGACAGCGTAGATAATGAATTCCTAAAGCTGATGGAAAGTGCCTCAGATGATAATATTGATGAGTCAGGACAACATATTTCTAAGGAAGAACAGGAAGATAAGAAGGTTGCGGATGATATTGTAAGTCATCTTGATTATGAAGAGGATGAGAAGTATCTGAAAATATATCTTCAGGATATATCAGGAATACAGCCTATGACAGATGTTACAAGATCATATCTTCTTATGAACATAGTTGAGGATAATGATAAAGAATCACTAAAACTGCTTACAGAAAGTTATCTTGAAAAGATTGCGTCATGGATAGAACCATTCAGAGGAAAGGGAGTTCTTGCATGTGACCTTGTACAGGAGGCCAATCTGGCTATGACAGCATATATAGGACAGCAGGAATGGCTTAATAATTATGAGTGGAAGGATAAGATTAAAGAAGGTGGACAGGAAGACCTTCTTAATGTGCTTAAAGGAATTGACGAAGCAGTTAAGGAGCTTATTGAAGGCAGTCTTAATATGCTTATAGATGAACAGACGGATGTTAATATGGTTTCGGGAAAAATTCTCAATAAAGTCAATCTTGTAAATGACTGGGGAACAAGACTTAAAGAAGAATTAGGAAGAAAACCTACGGTGGAAGAAGTAGCAAAGAACATGGGAGTTGCAGAAAATGTGGTACTTGAGGCTATCAGGCTTTCAAGTGAAACAATTGAAGATATCAAGTACGAAAAGACGGTTCCTAAAGAATAACTGATTAATAAAATTAATATATACACGATTTCGAGAAAAATTTAACAATTTTTTATTGATTTTAATTAGGGCATGGTATAGAATTAAAAAGAATTTTGTAATAATTTACAAGAAATTATAAGAAAAGAGGTTTATGTAAGATGGCAAAAATCGATTTAAGCAAGTATGGCATCACAGGTGCTACAGAGATCGTCTACAATCCTTCTTATGAATTATTATTCGAGGAAGAGACTAAGTCTACTAACGAAGGTTATGAAGTTGGTAAGGAAAGCGAACTTGGAGCTGTTGATGTTATGACAGGTATCTATACAGGTCGTTCTCCTAAAGACAAGTACATTGTTGTTGATGAGAACTCTAAGGACACTGTATGGTGGACATCAGATGAGTATAAGAACGATAACCACCCAATGTCAGAAGATGTATGGGCTAAGGTTAAGGACATCGCTAAGGCAGAGCTTTCTAATAAGAAACTTTTCGTAGTTGATGCATTTTGTGGAGCTAACAAGGACACAAGAATGGCAGTTCGTTTCATCGTTGAAGTTGCTTGGCAGGCACATTTTGTAACTAATATGTTCATTAAGCCAACAGCAGAAGAACTTGAGAACTTCGAGCCAGATTTCGTTGTATATAATGCTTCTAAGGCTAAGGTTGAGAACTATGCAGAATTAGGTCTTAACTCAGAGACATGTGTTGCATTCAACATTACAAGCCATGAGCAGGTAATCATTAATACATGGTATGGTGGAGAGATGAAGAAGGGTATGTTCTCTATGATGAACTACTACCTTCCATTAAAGGGTATTGCTTCAATGCACTGCTCAGCTAACACAGATAAGAATGGAGAGAATACAGCAATCTTCTTTGGTCTTTCAGGAACAGGTAAGACAACACTTTCAACAGATCCTAAGAGACTCCTTATCGGTGATGATGAGCATGGTTGGGATGACAATGGCGTATTCAACTTCGAAGGTGGATGCTACGCTAAGGTTATCAACCTTGATAAGGACTCAGAGCCAGATATCTACAATGCAATTAAGAGAAACGCTCTTCTTGAGAACGTTACACTTGATGAGAATGGAAAGATTGATTTCGCAGATAAGAGCGTAACAGAGAATACTCGTGTATCTTACCCAATCAATCATATTGAGAATATAGTAAGACCAATTTCTTCAGCTCCAGCAGCTAAGAATGTAATCTTCCTTTCAGCAGATGCTTTCGGAGTACTTCCTCCAGTATCTATTCTTACACCAGAGCAGACACAGTACTACTTCCTTTCAGGATTTACTGCTAAGCTTGCTGGTACAGAGAGAGGAATCACAGAGCCTACACCTACATTCTCAGCTTGCTTCGGACAGGCATTCCTTGAGCTTCATCCTACAAAGTATGCAGCAGAGCTTGTTAAGAAGATGGAAAAGAGTGGAGCTAAGGCTTACTTAGTTAACACAGGATGGAATGGAACAGGTAAGAGAATCTCTATTAAGGATACTCGTGGTATCATTGATGCTATCCTTTCAGGTGCTATTAATACAGCTCCAACAAAGAAGATTCCTATGTTCAACTTTGAAGTTCCTACAGAGCTTCCAGGAGTAGATCCAGCAATCCTTGATCCAAGAGATACATATGCTGATGCTTCTGAGTGGGAGACTAAGGCTAAGGATCTTGCTGCAAGATTCAATAAGAACTTTGTTAAGTACACAGGTAACGAAGCTGGTAAGGCTTTAGTTGCTGCTGGTCCACAGCTTTAATTTTCAATCATTACTGAGTTTGAACTTTGATTATATACCTGCGTCTGAATTGTATTCTTTCGCAGGTATATTTGAATTTTTTTGACATATAATATTGTGTAATCAGTAAAGAAGATGTATAATCAATACATCGGTACAGATTGTGTATCAATTGAATATTTCCTGGGACGTTCGCAAAACCACATTATTTTGATCCTACATTTCATCGACGGGATTCCTATATCTCCATTCCAATGTCAAGCCTCCTTAGTCAGTGGAAGGCAGCGGTCTGGATGCGGTTGCCCACCTAGCTTCGCTAGGAGTCGAAAGCGTGGGGAGCGGCGTTTTGGGATATTATTAACAGGCTGTCATGTATGTGACAGCCTGTTTTTTGCGCGAAAAGCGATGAGAATATAAAATTATAAAAGCGGACATGTTTGCATGCGTCGCTTTTTATGATTTTATATTCGAGGAGCAACGCGACAATGCCAGAACTTAGTTCTGGCATATAAGCTTTTTGCGCGAAAAGTGATGAGCATACCTAGTTCTAAAACGCACATTTTCAACATATACTATCAAGAGCTTGTCTGAACAGGGACACTTAATTTAGTATGGAGAATAGTATATGAAACGGAGAACAAAAATAATATTCTTAGTCTATTCTGCACTGGTGATTTTTATGTCATCAGCATGTATATATATGTCACATATGATTAAATCAAGATATCAGGACACATCGTCAGAAATTAATATATATAAAAATGTATATATAACTAATATAGAAGACAACACGATAACTGCCAATATGTATGGTAATATAAAGAAATTCAATAGTGGAAAGATAGCAGAAGATGTAACCGGGTGTTTATGTGATATTACCGTTGAGAATGGAAAGATTGTTGGAGTTAATACCAAGACGGATGTTGTAAGTGGAAAGGTGCTGTCAGTTTCACAAGACAGCGTTGAAATTGAAGGTTATGGTTCTGTTAAGCTGGATGAGGACTTTATTATGTATGAAAAAGAAAACTCATTGATAAGTAATTACAGCAGTATAATTGTCGGTTATGCATTACAGGATTTTATTGTGGCGGATGGAGAAGTCTGTGGTGCTATTAAGAATAAACCTTTGCAGGCTGATAATATAAGAGTAATTATCAAGACAAGCGGATTCAGAGATATATTTTTTAATGAAGCAGTTTTTTGTGCTGATTCAGGAATGATAGTTGAGACTGGTGAAGAATCTTATGAGACGGCACCCGGGGAGACGGTTGTGTTTAATCCTGATACAGAAGACTTTAATGAGGGCAGAATAAAACTAATTCCTAAATCAGGTGAGATACAGTTCCAGTCAGTAAACAGAGGCATAGGAACACCTTCATATGGCGGAACTATTGAAGTTTCACTGTATGATGAGGGAATTGTTGTTGTAAATGAAGTGGGGATAGAAGATTATCTTAAAAAAGTTGTTCCTAGCGAGATGCCGTCAGGGTTTAATCCTGAAGCACTGAAATGTCAGGCTGTATGTGCAAGAAGCTATGCTTATACGGAACTTTCTAATAACTATTATAGTGCTTATGGAGCACATATTGATGACTCAATACAGTTTCAGGTATATAATAACTCACAGCGGGCAGAATCAACAGATACTGCAGTAGATGAGACAGCGGGACAGGTGCTATCATATAACGGAGAAGTTGTTAAGACATATTACTATTCAACCTCATGTGGAAGCACAACAGACGTTACACTTTGGGGCAATACAACAGAAAACTATCCGTATTTTGTTGCGGAGTGTGTGGGTGGAGTGGACAGAGGACTTACACTGACAGTAGAATCGGAGTTCAATACATTTATAAAAGGTGAAAATGAGGCTGATTATGATTACGACTGCACCTTGTACAGATGGAGCATGGAGGAATCTGTTAAAGAGATAAGTGAAGGATTTGCACGTTCTACAGGGAATAATGTAGGAAACATAACGGATATTGAAGTACTTGAGCGTGTTAATGGAGGAGCGGCAGTAAAAGTTAAAGTTACAGGTGATAAAGGTGAGACAGTGATAGACAGTGAATCAGCGATCAGGGCAGCATTTGGCAATGCAAATGTGGATATGAACACTAAGTCAGGAACGACAAAATATGCTAATCTTCCAAGTACATTCTGTGTGTTTGAGAAGGTGACGGAGGGAAAGAAGCTTACAGGCTTTAAGATAACAGGAGGTGGCTACGGACATGGAATCGGCATGAGTCAGAATGCTGCCAATAAAATGGCAGAATCCATGACTTACGCGCAGATTCTGGAATTCTTCTACAGAGGTACTACGCTTACTCTGATTTCTTCCCAAGATAATGCCTGAATATTTTTTCATCATTGATGAAGTAGTTAATCTCTGCACCGATGAATATTATAATCATACAGGCATACATCCATATAAGTGCTATGATAATAGTAGCAAGACTACCGTACATGTATGAAAAGTTCGGTGAGTGGCCAACATAAAGAGAATATAGAGCTGTAAAAAGATACCATCCCAAAGCAGAAAAGAAAGCTCCAGGAATCTCTTTATAGAACTTTTTTCCTCTTCTTGATACAAGTGAGAATGCTATAGTAAAGAAGAGTGTGAATATACTTGGAAAGAGAAAATGTTTACTGTTAAATATTCCTCTGAATATCACGACTACATTAGTAAGCTGTGGTATATATTTCATAGTGAAGTTCATAATATTGTTACCAAATACCATAAGTATAAGGCTGGCAATAATAAGAATCATAAATATAAGGGCATAGATACTTGCTCTTATTCTCTGGAAAAGCCAGTTCTTCTGGTTACCTTTTCTGTATATCTGTTTTAATCCACGGACTATAGCCATGAATCCTTTACCGGCAGCCCATATGATAGCAATTGCAGTAATGAGTGTTAATGCCGTTGTTGAATTGTCATATATATCAGTGAGCATTACCTGAACAATAGGCTGCAGTTGAGTTGGAAGAACACCGTATATGATTTTTAAAAGGTCTGCCTTGGAAACCGGCAGAAACTTTATAAGGCTTAAAAGACCAATAAAAAACGGGAAAAAACTCAGCATGAGATAGTAACATGCTGAGGATGCGTAGTCACCGATGCGGTCTTCAGATATTTTTGTAATAATTCTTTTGATTAATAATATTAAATTGAGCATTCTTATTCCTTAATCCTTAACTGAATGTTTTCAAGATATTATATGTTATTTTATAGAATTTAGCAATTACTTGCAAACAGCAGTTATTTTATGTAAAATGTGATACGTGTAATTATGCACAGTAAATATAGTGAGGCAGATATGGGAATAAGTGTTAAGCTTCAGGTGTTTGAAGGACCTTTAGATCTTCTTTTACATTTGATAGATAAGAATAAAGTTAATATATATGATATTCCGATTGCAATGATTACGGAACAGTATATGGAATATGTTGAGCAGCTAAAGAAGGAAGATCTAAATGTAGTAAGTGAGTTCCTTGTAATGGCGGCAACTCTTCTTGATATTAAGTCGAGAATGTTACTTCCTAAGGAAGTGGATGAGGAAGGCAATGAGGAAGATCCAAGAGCAGAGCTTGTTGAAAAGCTGTTAGAGTACAAGCTGTATAAGGCTATGGCACAGGAATTAAAGGACAAGCATACAGATGCAGAGAGAACCTATTATAAGAAGCAGAATATTCCGGAGGCGGTTGCTGCATATACACCGCCGGTTGATCTTACAGAGGTTATTGGCGATACAACACTTATGCGTCTTAACAGAATATTTGCTGATGTTTGTAAACGTAAGGAAGATAAGATAGATCCTGTACGAAGCAAGTTTGGAAAGATTGAGAAAGAAGAAGTTACCATGAGTGAAAAACTTGTGGATATTAAAGCATTTATGATGGAGCATGAAGAGTTTAGTTTCAGGGAGCTTTTGTGGAATAATCCGTCAAAGATTGCTGTTATAGTAACATTTTTAGTTGTGTTAGAGCTTATTAAGACTGGATTTGTTGAGGTTAAGCAGGAATGCCCGGAGGATGATATATTCATAAGGGTGGTCAGGGATCCTGAGCTTATTGAAGATATAACAGAGGAGTAGTGTGATGAGTTTAGAACAGATGGAAGGCATAATTGAGGCTGTGCTTTTTACTATGGGTGATTCGGTGGAAGCAGGTAAGCTTGCAGATGCCATAGAACAGGATGTGGATACAACTGTTAAGATAGTACACAATCTTATGGATAAATATGAATCAGAGAACAGGGGAATAAGAATCATTGAGCTTGAGAACAGCTTCCAGCTGTGTACCAAGCAGGAATATTATGATGCACTTATAAGAGTGTGCAGCCAGCCAAGAAGATATACACTGACAGATGCGGCATTAGAGACATTGTCGATAATAGCATATAAGCAGCCTGTAACTAAGATTGAGATAGAGAATATCAGAGGTGTTAATTCAGACAGAGCAGTAAGCAAGCTTGTTGAACTTGGCCTTGTAAAGGAAGTTGGAAGACTTGATGCACCGGGAAGACCAATGCTTTTTGGAACAACAGAGGATTTCTTAAGGTCATTTGGAGTACAGTCGATAGATGAGCTTCCAACAATCAGTGAAGACATGGTCGAACAATATAAGGAAGAGGCAGAGTTAGAGCTTGCAAGCGAAAGCTTTGATGCAGATAATCAGGAAGATTCTGATGGTCAGATAACATTGGGAATATAGAAAGGAAGTTGACATTATGGAAAGAAAGAATGCATGGAAGAAATATTCAGACGAAGATAAGAACAATGTATTCACATTTGCAGATGAATATAAGACTTTTATATCTGAGTGCAAGACAGAAAGAGAATGTGTAAAAAAGGCTGTAGAGCTGGCAGAGAAAGCCGGATACAGAGATTTACAGGAGATAATAGCAGCCAATGAAACACTTAAAGCAGGCGATAAGGTATATGCCGTTAATATGAAGAAGGCAATAGTGCTTTTTAATATTGGAAGTGAACCGATAAGCACCGGTATGAATATACTTGGGGCACATATTGATTCACCAAGACTTGATATCAAGCAGAATCCTATGTATGAAGATTCAGACCTGGTACTGCTTGATACACATTATTATGGAGGAATCAAGAAATACCAGTGGGTAGCAATTCCTCTTGCACTTCATGGTGTTGTTGCATTAAAGAACGGCAAATGTGTTGAAGTTGTAATCGGAGAAGACGCTTGCGATGCGGTTGTCGGAGTATCAGACCTTCTTATACACCTGGCTGCCAAGCAGATGGAAAAGAAAGGAAACTCGGTAGTTGAGGGTGAGGACCTTGATATCCTTATAGGAAGCATGCCGGCAGCATCAGACAGTGATAATACAGATGAGAATAAGGAAGAAAAGGAAGCAGTTAAGAAGAATATTCTTGCAATTCTTAAAGAAAAATATGGGATTGAAGAGGAGGATTTCTTATCAGCAGAGCTTGAGGCTGTTCCGGCAGGACCTGCAAGAGATTATGGTCTGGACAGAAGCATGATTATGGGATATGGCCATGATGACAGAGTATGTGCTTATCCGTCGCTTATTGCACTTCTTAATACACCACAGGTTACAAGAACTGGCGTGTGCATACTTGTAGATAAAGAGGAGATTGGAAGCGTCGGTGCAACAGGTATGCATTCAAGATTCTTTGAAAATATGGTCGCAGAAGTTATGGACAGATGCGGTGATTATTCAGAGCTTAAGTTAAGAAGAGCACTTGCTAATTCTTATATGTTATCATCAGATGTAAGTGCAGCATATGACCCTAATTATGCATCAGTGTTTGAAAAGAAGAATTCAGCATTCTTTGGAAAAGGTATGGTATTTAACAAGTATACAGGTTCAAGAGGAAAGAGTGGTTCTAATGATGCTTCTGCTGAATTCATTGGAAAGTTAAGAAAAGTTATGGATGATGCAGATGTGTATTTCCAGATGGCAGAGCTTGGAAAGGTAGATGCAGGCGGTGGCGGAACAATTGCATATATCTTGGCTAATCTTGATATGAATGTAATCGACAGTGGAATTGCTGTACAGAATATGCATGCACCATACGAGGTAATAAGCAAGGCTGACCTATATGAGACATTAAAGGGGTATGAAGCATTTTTACAGATGTAAAATGTTTGTGTTAACGAAAGGACAATAATATGAAGTGGAATAAATATTCAATCCAGACAACTACAGATGCAGTTGATATGATAAGCAGCGCGCTTAATGATATAGGAATTGAAGGTATCGAAATTGAGGATAATGTACAGCTTACTAAGGAAGAGGCTAAGTCAATGTTTGTAGATTTCATTCCTGACCTTCCACCTGATGATGGCAGAGCTAAGGTTAATTTCTACATTGACAGTGAAGAAGATGATGGCTCAATGCTTGAAAAGGTTAAGGCAGAACTTGAAGATTTAAGAATGTTTATTGATATTGGTGAGGGTACAATCACAGAATCAGAGACAGAGGATAAGGACTGGATTAATAACTGGAAGCAGTACTGGCATACATTTACAATAGGAGACTTATTCATTAAGCCTACATGGGAGCCGGAGACAGAGAAGATGAAGGGGCATGCTGTACTTAGCATTGACCCGGGAACAGCTTTCGGAACAGGTTCACATGAGACTACAAGAATGGTTATAAAGCAGCTTCAGAAGTATGTTAAAGATGGTGATGAGGTGTTAGATGTCGGCTGTGGAAGCGGTATACTTTCAGTAGTTGCATTAAAATATGGTGCAAAGCATGCATTTGGTACAGACCTTGACCCTAATGCAATTATTGCATCAGAGGAAAATGCAGAGCAGAACAATATAGATAAGAAGCAGCTTGAGGTTATTGAGGGTAATATCATTGATGATAAAGCTGTTAAAGATGCCTGTGGCTATGAGTGCTACGACATTGTGTGTGCCAATATCCTTGCAGACGTATTAGAGCCGCTTTCAACATGCATACATGAGCATATGAAGCACGGGGCTTACTTTATTACATCAGGTATTATAGATACCAAGGAAAATGAGGTGGCAGAGGCATTTAAGAAGAATCCTGAGTTAGAGATAGTTGAGATTAACCATGATGGCGAGTGGGTTAATATCACAGCAAGAAGGAAGTAGTGTATGTATCATTTTTTTGCAGAGCATGAGAATATCCATGATTCATATATAGATATAGTTGGAAGTGATGTTAATCACATTAAGAATGTATTAAGATTCAAAGAAGGCGACAAGCTTCTTATAAGCAGCGGAGATAATGTTGATTATGAATGCAGTATCGCTTCTATGTCTGACGAATATATAAGGGCAGATATACTAAGTAAGGACGAGCAGGGGAAAGAGCTGCCTTCAAGAATAATCCTGTTTCAGGGGCTGCCTAAGGCTGATAAAATGGAGCTTATAATACAGAAGGCTGTAGAACTTGGAGCATACAGTGTTGTTCCTGTAGCAATGAAAAGAAGCGTTGTAAAACTGGATGCGAAGAAAGCTAAAGCTAAGGTTGAACGCTGGAATGGCATTGCATTAAGTGCAGCCAAGCAAAGCAAGAGAAGTATCCAGCCTGAAGTGACAGAAGTTATGACATTTAAGCAGGCACTTGGGTATGCAGGAAAGTTAGATAAACTATTACTGCCATATGAGTGTGCAGAAGGCATGGAAAAGACCAGAAAAGTGATTGAAGAAATCGGACATGGAGAATCAGTTGGCATATTCATAGGACCTGAGGGCGGATTCGACAGGTCAGAGCTTGACGAAGCTGTAAATGCAGGCTGCGAGGTAATTACACTTGGTAAGAGAATATTAAGAACTGAGACAGCGGGAATGATGCTGTTGTCAGTGCTTATGTATAATATGGAAGAATAAGCGGAAAAGAGGCAATATGGAAGCATATCTTGATAATTCTGCTACAACAAAATGTGCAGCAGAGGTAGTAGAAACAGCAGTAAAGGTTATGTCAGAAGATTATGGTAATCCATCATCAAAGCATATGAAGGGTGTTGATGCAGAGAAATATATCCGTGAAGCTAAAGAGATAATAGCAAAGACTCTTAAGTGTCAGGATAAGGAGATACTCTTTACTTCTGGTGGAACAGAATCTAATAACATGGCAATAATCGGAACAGCAATGGCTAATAAAAGAAAAGGAATGCACTGCATAGTATCATCAGTAGAACATTCCTCAGTTAAAGAGCCATTCAATTTCCTTGAAAAAGAAGGCTTCAGAATAACTTATCTTCCGGTTGATAAAGACGGAATAGTTGATATAGAGGCCCTGAAGAATGCACTTGATGATGAGACAATACTTGTTTCAGTAATGTATGTTAATAATGAAATTGGTGCTGTTGAACCGATTGAAGAAATCGGACATATAATTAAAGATTATAATCCTGATATTGTATATCATGTTGATGCGATACAGGCTTATGGCAAATATAAGATATATCCTAAGAAGCTTGGAATTGACCTGTTATCAGTCAGCGGGCATAAGATTCACGGACCTAAGGGAAGCGGATTCTTATTCATTAATGATAAGACAAGAATCAAGCCTATTATATACGGCGGAGGACAGCAGAAGGGCATGCGTTCAGGAACTGAAAATGTTCCGGCTATAGCAGGGCTTGCAACTGCCGTAAAGCTTATATATAATAATGACTTTGAAAGCAAGATAGCACATTTGTATGAGTTAAAGGATTACTTCATAGATGAGCTTGAAAAGCTTCCTGATGTACAGGTGAACAGCAAGAAGGGTACGGATTCGGCACCACAGATTGTAAGTGCAAGCTTTAAGGGAGTAAGGTCAGAAGTACTTCTTCATTCACTTGAAGATAAAGAAATCTATGTATCATCAGGTTCAGCATGTTCATCTAACAAGCCGGGACTGAGCAACACACTTGTTGCAATCGGACTTGATAAGGACCTGCTTGATTCTACACTTCGGTTCAGCTTCTGCTATGAGACAACAAAGGAAGAACTTGAATACACAATAGAAACACTTAAACAGCTGCTTCCAATGCTTAGGAAGTACACAAGACGATAATTGTGTGAAAATAGATTTTCACACACAAGATTTGTGCTTTGCACAAATCTTGATATGCAAAGGAAAGGCGGAAAACGATGTATAAAGCATTTTTGATAAAGTATGGAGAAATAGGCGTTAAAGGAAAGAACAGATTTATCTTTGAGGACGCCCTTGTAAGACAGATTAAATTCTCACTTAAAGATGTTGAGGGAGAATTTGATGTAAGAAGAGCAGATGGAAGAATCTATGTTAATGCACTTTCGGACTATGATTATGATGAGGTAATTGAGAGTCTTACAAGAGTATTTGGTATAGTTGGAATCTGTCCTGTAGTTCAGATTGAAGATAACGGATTTGATGACCTTGCTAATCAGGTTATCAATTATCTTGATAAGGCATATAAGAATAAGAATCTTACATTCAAGGTTAATGCAAGAAGAACAAGAAAGAATTATCCAATGAACTCAATGGAGATTAATATGGAGCTTGGTGGAAGAATTCTTGATGCATTTCCAGAGATGAAGGTTGATGTGCATAAGCCGGAGGTTCTTTTACAGGTTGAGATAAGAGGAGATGTAATCAATATTTACTCTATCGAGGTTCCGGGTCCTGGCGGAATGCCAATCGGAACAGCAGGAAAGGCGATGCTTTTATTATCAGGCGGTATTGACAGCCCTGTTGCAGGATATATGGTTGCCAAAAGAGGTGTACAGATTGAAGCAACATACTTCCATGCTCCACCATATACAAGTGAAAGAGCAAAGCAGAAAGTAATTGACCTTGCAAAGATTGTATCTAAGTATTCAGGTCCTATTACACTTAATGTTGTTAATTTCACAGATATCCAGATGGCTATATATGAGAAATGTCCACATGATGAGCTTACAATCATTATGAGAAGATATATGATGAAGATTGCTGAAGATTTAGGAAAGATGAGTGGATGTCAGGGACTTGTTACAGGAGAGAGTATCGGACAGGTTGCAAGCCAGACAATGGCAAGTCTTTACTGTACTAACGAAGTGTGTACAATGCCTGTATTCAGACCAGTTATTGGTTTTGACAAACAGGAGATTATTGATATATCAGAAAAGATTGGCTCATATGAGACATCAATACAGCCATTTGAGGACTGCTGTACAATATTCGTTGCAAAGCACCCGGTAACCAAGCCTAATCTTAATGTTATCAAGCAGCATGAGACTAACCTTGACGGAGTTATTGAGGAGCTTTACAAGACAGCAATTGAGACAACAGAAAAAATCGTAATTGAATAAAATAAAACCGCTTTATCTGTAACAGATAAAGCGGTTTATATGTTCTTACACATCATTACTCAACGATGTATGGCTTTAATACGGCAAGGATTGTATCAATATCATTGTCTGCATGAATGTTCAGGTCAATTGGCTTAGAAAGATCAAGACTGAATATACCCATTATAGACTTGGCATCAATTACATATCTGCCAGAAACAAGATCAAAGTCAACATCGAATTTAGTGATATCGTTGACAAAAGATTTTACTTTGTCGATTGAATTTAATGAAATCTTTACAGTTTTCATTAGAATACCTCCTTAAATGTTTTTCTATAAACTATAATATCTATTTGTTAAACCTATGTCAATAAAGAAATGTAACAAAAATTAACAGGAAATGAGGATTAAATTGAAAAAAGTTGCTATACACAGTCTGGGCTGTAAGGTTAATTCCTATGAGGCAGAATCAATGGAAATAATGCTAAGGGATGAGGGGTATCAGATAGTGCCTTTCAGTGAAGATGTTCAGGCTGATATATATATAATTAATACATGTTCAGTAACTAATATTGCTGACAGAAAATCAAGACAGATGCTGCATAAGGCAAAGAAGATGAATCCGGAGGCAGTTGTTGTTGCTGCTGGCTGTTATGTGCAGGCGGACCCTGACGGAGTTAAAAAGGATGAATGCGTTGATATCATTCTTGGCAATAATATGAAGATAAGTATTGTTGAAGCATTAAATGATTATTTTGGTGGTTCGGATAAAACAAGCTATCTGGTTGATATTAATGACAAGTATCAGGAGTACGAATCGCTTAGGATTAACCAGACAGGGGAACATACAAGAGCGTATATCAAGATTCAGGACGGATGCAACCAGTTCTGTTCTTACTGCATAATACCATACGTAAGAGGCAGGGTAAGAAGCCGTAAGCCTGAAGATATAGTAAATGAGGTTAAGACGCTTGCAGCTACAGGTGTTAAGGAGGTTGTTCTTACAGGAATTCATATATCATCTTATGGAACAGACCTTGAGAATATAAGTCTTATAGAACTTATAGAGGCAATCCATGAGATTGAAGGAATTAAAAGAATACGTTTAGGTTCGCTTGAACCAAGAATAATTACAGAAGAATTTGCAAAAAGGATTGCCGGCTTAGAAAAGATATGTCCACATTTTCACTTATCATTACAGAGTGGATGCGACAGGACATTAAAGGCAATGAATAGAAAATATAATACAGAAGAGTATTACGAGGGCTGCGTAAGGTTAAGAGAAGTATTTGAGAATCCGGCAATAACTACTGACGTAATTGTTGGATTTCCGGGCGAGACAGAGGAAGATTTCCTTGAGACACGCAAGTTCCTTGAGAAGGTACATTTTTACGAAATGCATATATTCAAATATTCAAGAAGAAAGGGAACTGTTGCTGACAAGATGAAGGAACAGGTAGCAGACACTGTGAAATCAGAAAGAAGTGCTGCACTGCTTGCATTAGAGAAGGCACAGTCACTTGAATACAGAAAGATGTATATCGGAAAAAGGCTCGAAGTTCTTATTGAGGAATTGACAGAGATAGATGGCAGGTCATATTATACAGGATATACAAAGAACTATATAAGAGTGGCAATAGCCGCTGATGAGTTTAACGATAATCCTGTTAATGACATATATGAATGTAAGGCTGATAAGCTTATATGTGACGGGGTTACTATATTAGCGAGGTGTAATTAATGTCAAGAAAGAATACTAAAGGAACAATATTAGCGATAGATATGGGCAATACTAATATAGTTATTGGCTGCGTTGATGATGATAAAGTAATATTTGAGGAAAGGCTGAGTACAGATCTTTCAAAGACAGAGCTGGAGTATGCCATCAGCTTTAAGAATGTTCTTGAAATCTATAATATAAAATCAGAGGATATCAATGGTGCAATTATATCATCAGTTGTTCCACAGCTTGTTAATGTTATTAAAGCTGCCGTTGAAAAGGTTGTAGATATAGAGCCTCTGGTTGTAGGACCCGGAGTAAAGACGGGGCTTAACATTCTTATGGACCAGCCAAAGCAGGTGGGAAGTGACTTAATAGTTGATGCAGTTGCAGCGACACATGATTATGGCGCACCTGTTATTATAGTTGATATAGGTACAGCAACTACTATAAGCACAGTTGATGAGAATGGCAATTATATAGGTGGCGCAATCCTTCCGGGAGCAGGCGTTTCAATGAATTCACTTTCATCAAGAACGGCGCAGCTTCCAAGAATCAGCTTTGATGCACCTAAAGGACCGGTTGGAAAGAATACGGTTGACTGTATGAAGAGTGGTCTTATATACGGACATGCAGGAAGTATAGATGGAATTATTGACAGAATAATAGATTGCTGCGGATTCGGAAAGAACGGAAAGCCTGCTGCAAAGCTTGTGGCAACAGGGGGGCTTAGTAAGGTTATAATTCCATTCTGCAGAAATAGAATTGAGACTGACCCTGCACTTCTTATAAGAGGCCTGAAATACATTTATGATAAAAATGTCTAGAATAGTGAACGCATAAGCGGGAGGAGATAATATGCTTAAGGGAAAGACAGTTGTTCTTGGAGTAACAGGCAGTATAGCAGCATATAAGATTGCTAATCTTGCTAGTATGCTTGTAAAGAAGCATGCCAATGTGCATGTTATAATGACTGAGAATGCATGTAATTTTATTAATCCGATAACATTTGAGACACTTACAGGAAACAAGTGTTTAGTTGATACATTTGACAGAAACTTCCAGTTTAATGTTGAGCATATCAGCCTTGCAAAGCTGGCTGATATATTCCTTGTAGCACCTGCTTCGGCAGATGTAATAGGAAAGATTGCAAATGGGATAGCAGACGATATGCTGACTACAACAATTATGGCATGCAAATGTCCTAAGCTTATATCACCTGCAATGAACACTAATATGTTTACTAATCCTATAGTACAGGATAATCTTAAGAAATTAGAGCATTATGGATATGAAATTATCCAGCCTGACAGCGGTTATCTTGCATGTGGAGATACAGGTGCAGGAAAGATGCCATCGGAGCAGGTTCTTCTTAATTACATCTTAAGGACAATAGCTAAAGATAAGGATATGGCTGGAATTAAGCTTACAGTTACTGCAGGACCTACAAGAGAGAAGTTAGACCCTGTAAGATTCTTGTCTAATAATTCTACTGGAAAAATGGGATATGCAATTGCTAAGATGGCAATGCTTCGTGGAGCGGATGTAACACTTATATCAGGAAAAGTAAGTCTTGAACCGGTGCCATTTGTTAAGATGGTGGATATTGTTTCAGCAGAGGATATGTATAATGCTGTAATTAAGAGTGCTAAAGACGCAGATATCATAATAAAGGCAGCAGCAGTTGCAGATTACAGACCGTCTGATGTAAGTGATGAAAAGATTAAGAAAAAAGATGGTGATATGTCAATTCCTCTTGAGCGGACTAAAGACATAATAGGCACACTTGGAAGCAATAAAAGAGATGGATTGTTTCTGTGCGGATTCTCAATGGAAACAGAGCATATGCTTGACAATTCCAAGGTGAAGCTTACAAAGAAGAATCTTGATATGATAGTGGCTAATAATGTCAAAGTGGCAGGAGCCGGATTTGGAACAGATACCAATGTGGTTACTGTTATTACTAAAGACGCAGTCGAGGAGCTTCCTATGATGAGTAAGGAAGAGGTTGCAGATGCACTTCTTGACAGAATAATGAAAGCAAGACAATAATAGAAAATAATAAAAACAGGCTGCCGGTGTTATAACTGGCAGCCTGTTTTGCTACATATCTTCGCCAAGTGCCTTGATTCTTCCGTAAGTACTTAAAAGATATAAGCCTGAAAGACCTACAAGTGCGTATATTATACGGTCAACCATAACTGATCTGAATATAAAATGCACAAGATTAAAGTTGAGGAAACCGATAAGTCCCCAGTTAAGCGTTCCTACAATGGCAATTGTAAGAGCAATGTAGTCTATAGGTTTAGAATTCATAAAATGCCTCCTTAAAATAGCGGATTTGGTTTTGAAATTAGTATGGAAAATGTAAGATAGATTATACTGGCAAAATATGGATTTTGTTGAGAAAAAGTGTAAACTTGACGACTTTAAACCTTGTATCATACTGTCTAAAATGCTACAATTACAGTGTTTGTGAATCAGCACAGATAAAGTGCGGAAATAATGAGGTTTATCATGGCGGGAAAGAAAGTAGTCAGATACAGAAGAAAGCCGAAAGCAGCAGCAATTATATTTGGAATAGTGCTGGTATATATTGTGTGCTTTATAGTTATATATGTTTCAAAAGCAAAGGTGCAGACATATGAAGTTGAAGTGGGATCATTAATGAATAATGCTTCATTTACAGCGGTTGCCTTAAGACAGGAAGAAGTCTATAATTCTTCATATTCTGGTGATATTAACTATTATCAGCGAGAGGGAACAAGAGTTATGACCGGTGATACAGTGTATACGGTTGATGAGACAGGAAGGGTTTCAGATATACTTGCACAGTATACATCAGGTGATGGCAATGCACTTTCAGATGAGAATCTTACGGTTATTAAGAATACACTTACTAATTACAAGACTGAGTATGCAGACAGCGGATTCAGTGCAGTTTATGACCTCAAGTCAGATCTTAATGCAACTGTACTACAGTCTATTAATGAGAATATTATGGCCAATCTTGATTCGATTGTGGCAAGCACAGGAAGTCAGGATCTTTTTAAGACTGTGAAGTCGGATAAACCGGGGATAGTTGTTTATTCGGTTGATGGTTATGAAGGAGTAACAGAGGAAACAATTGGCAGTGTTGACTTTAAGAAAAAATCATATGATAAGCAGAGTCTTAAGTCAGAAAAGCTTATTACAGCCTCAGATCCTGCATATAAGCTTATTACAAGTGAGAACTGGACACTGATGTTTCCAATTACACAGTCAGATATAGATAAGTATTCTCTTTCATCTAAGGATACATTATCGATTAAGTTTACCAAGGATAATATTACAGGCACATTTCCATTCAAGATAGTTAATGATGGTAAGAACTCATATGGCAAGATAACATTATCAAAATATATGATAAGATATGCTACAGAGAGATTTCTTGATATTGAGATAATTGTGTCAGGGAAATCTGGAATCAAGGTTCCGGTATCAGCTGTAACTGAGAATGAATTCTATAAGATACCTAAAGAATATCTTATAACTAATGGTGAAAAGGGTGATTATGGATTCCTTGTAGAACAGAGCGATTCAGATGGAAAGCTGAATCAGGTATTTAGGGCTGTTGATATATATAAGTCAAATGATGAGGCTGTATATATTAAGAAGACAGAACTGGCAGCCGGCACTGGAATAATCAGGATGGATTCAAGTGACAGGTTCGTTGTAGGACCGGTTGAAAAGCTTAGAGGTGTGTATTGTGTTAATACAGGATATACAGTATTTAAGCTTGTAGAAGTAATAGATGGCAATAATGAATATTATATATTAAAACAGTCACTTAGTCATGGTGTGTCAATATATGACAGAATAATTCTGGATGCAGACAAGTATTCAGAGAATGAGATGATATATTAAATGCTTATGCATATCAGATTAATGACATTCAGGAGGCATTATGTTAAAGGATAATCTTATTGAAGTAGAAGAGCATATTAAGAAAGCATGTGAGAAATCAGGAAGAAATCCAGAAGATGTGTGTCTTGTTGCAGTAAGCAAGACCAAGCCCAAGGATATGCTTATGGAAGTATATGACTGTGGAATAAGACAGTTTGGAGAGAATTATGTTCAGGAGATGGTGGACAAGGCAGATACACTTCCTAAGGATATAACATGGCATATGATAGGACATCTGCAGAGAAACAAGGTAAAATATGTTGTAGGACGAGCTGCATTGATTCATTCAGTTGATTCAGAAAGACTTGCCGTTGCAATAAGTGATGAAGCAGTAAAGAAAGGTCTTATACAGGATATTCTTATTGAAGTTAATGTTGCAGGAGAAGAGAACAAGTTCGGTGTAACATGTGAAGAAGCGGAAGAATTTGTGAAGAAAATAGGAGTGCTTCCGGGAATTAAGATAAGAGGATTCATGACAAGTGCACCATTTGTTGAAAATCCTGAAGATAACAGGAAGTATTTTAGAGAATTAAAGCAATTACTGGTTGACATCAATAACAAAAACATAGATAATGTATACATGAATGTTTTGTCCATGGGGATGACTAACGATTATACTGTTGCTGTAGAAGAAGGGGCAACTCATGTAAGGGTTGGAACAGCGATATTTGGAGCCAGGGACTATTCACATTAATATGTTTTGGGGATACTAAAGAAAGTCAGATTATTAGATATAGGAGAGTGTTTATAATGGGAATGTTAGACGGTTTAACTAATATGTTTAAGATGCATGACGATGATGATTTTGATGACGATTACGAAGATTATGATGATGATTTCGGTGATGACTATGATGATGAGAAACCATCAGCAAGAAAGAATCTTTTTGGAAAGAATACCAAGAAAGATACAGTAGCAGACGAAGATGTTTCATATACAGCAGAGAAGCCAAGATTTTCTTCCAAGTCTAAGGTTGTTCCTATGAAGACACAGTCTCCAAGAGGACTTGAAGTTGTTGTGATAAGACCAGAATCTATGGAAGATGCTAAGGAGATAACTGATACACTTCTTACAGGTAAGGCAGTTGTGCTTAACCTTGAAGGAATCCATGTTGAGATAGCACAGAGAATAATAGATTATTCTGCTGGTTCTACATATGCAATAAGGGGTAACCTTCAGAAGATAACTAATTATATTTTCCTGGTGACTCCACCTAATGTAGATATTTCGGGTGATATTCCTGAGATAGTAACAGGAGGAATTGATCTTTCATCATTTAACAAGAATGAAAACAGATTTTAATTGATCTTCACAGCCACCCACATATAATGGGTGGCTGTTTAATTATAAGGACAAGGGAGAATGTTATGAAGTGTATTAATGTAAAGTGCGAAGGAAAACCAGCATACGATATTGTGATTGAAAGTGGATTCGGGGGACTTTCAGAAGCCTTTAATAAGCTTGAAATAACAGGGAGAAAGTTATGTATTGTGACAGACAGCAATGTAGGTCCTTTATATGCAGAACAGGTAAAGAATGAACTTGAAAAAACAGGCAATGCAGTATATGTGTATACATTTGCAGCAGGAGAAGAGAATAAGACTCTTGACACAGTACAGGATGTATATGAATATCTTATAGAGAATCATTTTGACAGGAATGACTGCCTTGTAGCACTTGGCGGAGGGGTTGTTGGCGACCTTACCGGATTTTCTGCGGCAACATATCTTAGAGGAATTAAATTCATACAGGTTCCTACATCACTTCTTGCACAGGTTGACTCAAGTATTGGCGGCAAGACAGGCGTTGATTTCAGGGCATATAAGAATATGGTTGGAGCATTCCATCAGCCAAAGCTTGTATATATGAATATGTCAGTGCTTAAGTCACTCAGTAAGAGACTTTTTAATTCTGGATTTGGTGAGATTATTAAGCATGGTCTTATTAAAGACAAGGAATATTACAACTGGCTTAAGGACAATGCAGAAAGCATAAAGGCGCTGGATACAGATGCACTTGAGCATATGATATATGTGAGCTGTAACATCAAGAGAGAGGTTGTTGAGAATGATCCTAAGGAAAAGGGAGAAAGAGCACTGCTTAATTTCGGACATACATTAGGACATGCTATAGAGAAAGAGATGAATTTCTCGCTTTATCATGGGGAATGTGTTGTGCTTGGAATGATAGCTGCACTCAATATATGTGTGGAACTTGGAACGATTACTGGCGAAGAAAGAGATGATGCGCTTAATACATTTGCATTATATGAATTCCCTGACCATGTAACAGAAATTAAGATAGATGATGTTATTGCTGTATCCAAGAATGACAAGAAGATGGATGCCGGAAAGGTTAAGTTCATTCTTCTAAAGTCAGTTGGAGATGCTTATATTGACAGAGATATAACTGATGACCAGATGAGAAGAGCACTTGAAGGTGTTATAAGATAAATGATTAATAACGGAGGCTGAAAGTGAATAATAAAAAGAAAATATTCAATTTGTTATTTTATATTATAGGAATTGTTGTTCTGACTGAATTAGACCAGATTACCAAAGCACTTGCAGAAGCGAGGCTTTTGGGAAAACCGGATTTTAAGATAATAGGCGATGCTTTTGTTTTTTCTTATCTTAGAAATTCAGGTGCAGCATGGGGCATGTTAAGCGGTAAGATTAATCTGTTTCTTGTGTTTACAGTTATAGTTATGCTTATAGTAACTTATGTAATTATTAATCTTCCTGCAACAAGAAAGTATACGCCACTTCTTATAACATGTACATTACTTGTATCTGGTGCAGTAGGAAACTTTATTGACAGGGTAAGATTCGGATATGTAAGGGATTTTATATATTTCAAGCTTATTAATTTTCCGGTATTCAATGTGGCAGACTGCTATGTTACTGTTTCAGTTGCACTGCTTATAATTCTTATTCTTTTTGTCTATAAAGAAGACGATTTCGGATTCTTAAAGTTATCGAAGAAGGGTGATAATAATGAGTGATTCAGTGCAGAATTTAATTGCTGAACCAGAGGATAAGGGGACAAGAATAGATAAATATCTGTCGCGGGAGTTAGAAGATGTGTCAAGGTCACGCATACAGAAGCTGTTAGATGATGGAGATATTACGGTTGATGACAAATGTGTCAAGTCCAACTATAAGCTTAATGGAACGGAACATATCACAATAACAATTCCTGAACTTATTATGCCACAGATACTCCCGGAAAACATACCTCTGAATATAATATATGAAGATGATGATGTGATACTGATAGATAAACCGAAGGGAATGGTTGTACATCCGGCTTCAGGACATTATACAGGAACAGTTGTCAATGCACTTATGTATCATTGCAGGGATAATCTGTCAGGAATTAATGGCGTTATGCGTCCTGGAATAGTACACAGAATAGATATGAATACCACAGGTGTTATTGTTGCATGTAAGAATGACAAGGCACATAATGATATTGCTGCACAGCTTGCTGTCCATTCAATAACAAGAAAGTATTATTGCATTGTCCATAACCGCTTTAAAGAGGAAGAAGGCACAGTGGATGCACCTATAGGGCGTAATCCAAAGGACCGCAAGATGATGGCGGTTGACAGAAAGAATGGAAAACGTGCTGTCACACATTACCGTGTACTTGAGAATTTTGACAAATACAGTTTTATAGAATGTCAGTTAGAGACAGGCAGAACTCATCAGATAAGAGTACATATGGCAAGTATAGGACATCCGATACTTGGAGATGATGTGTATTGTCATGCCAGGAGTGGATATAAGCTGCAGGGACAGACACTACATGCGGGTGTTCTTGGATTTATACACCCGTCAACAGGTGAATATATGGAGTTCAAAGCACCATTGCCCGAATATTTTGAGAAGCTGCTTAAGGATTTAAGAAATGGAGGTAGCAATTGAGACGCAGGGAATTTATAGATATGATATTGAACAGTATTTCAGATACATTTGATATATACCATAATTACTGGTTTGAAGGTAGAAAGTTTGTTATATATGCTTACAGCTATAATAAGAAAGACAGATTTTCTACAACAGATGATGCCAAGTTATGGGACTCAAAATGCTATGAGCATCTGTTTTTCATTAATTGTGATACGCTTGGCATGAAAGAGCTTGATGATTTATATGATTTTGCTGTTAATAAGATTGAACCGCATTTTGTAAGAGGTGACGGAAAGCTGCCGGCTAAGAATCATATGTATACACATATATCATTTATAATAATCACAAGAAACCAGGTGCTTCCTGATGTTGAGAAGGAACTTAAATCTAGGAATTATAGTAAGAATTATATGTTTGGTGCAAGAGGCTTTTCTAATATCAGACTGGCTTGTGTTACCCCGAGCAGATACAGTGTGATATCTAATAAGGCTGGAACCAAGATAGCAGAATTTCTTACAGAGATACTCTTGCATATAGACCATTATGAAGAGTAATTAATAATTATTAAAGATTAATTTAATTATGCTTAATATGTAGATTTTACCACAGAAATAATGTATAATATATCTAAAGTATTTCGTATACAATTGAGACCAGGAGGTAGGAACTATGGATGAGAGAACAGTTATTACTATCGGACGAGAATTTGGAAGCGGTGGACATGAGATAGGCATGAAACTGGCAGAGAAGCTGGGGATAAAGTGCTACGACAAGGAACTGCTTGAACTTGCAGCTAAGGAGAGTGGACTTTGTGAAGAACTTTTCGCATCTCAGGACGAGAAGCCTACTAACAGTTTCCTTTATTCTCTTGTAATGGATACATATTCACTGGGATATACTAATTCATATGTGGATATGCCTATTAATCACAAGGTTTTCCTTGCACAGTTTGATGCTATCAAGAAACTTGCAGAGAGAGAATCATGTGTTATTGTAGGAAGATGTGCTGATTATGCATTGGAAGATAATCCATATGCAGTAAGTGTATTTATCAAGGCAAGTCTTGATGAGAGAGTACAGAGAATTAAGAGAATCTATGAACTTAATGATTCTAAGGCAGCAGATCTTATCCAGAAGACGGATAAGAGAAGAGCAAGCTATTACAATTACTACTCAAGCAAGAAATGGGGAGAAGCTAAGAGCTACAATCTCTGTATAGACAGCGGACTTGTAGGAGTAGATGGCGCAATTGATATGATACTTAAGTTTATTGAATTAAAAGAGAAGAACATGGGCAAAGATATTTAATTCACTTTTAATATATACACGGTTGGTAAGTTATGGATTTTAATGGCTATAAGAGAACGAAGAAGTTTGATATTAAGAGATGGTTTAAGGGAACTAATTCAATCGTATACCTTGTTATACTTGTTGTAATGGTTCTGGGACTGCTATTTGTGTTAAGAACTGTTATCAGTATGCATAACAGCAATAAGAATTCTGATAATGTATCACAGGAAGAGACTACTGGTGAAACTGATTCATCAGAGAAGGATACACAGACACAGACAATTGCAAAGAACCAGTCGTATTATATCAGAATAAGCATAGTGAAGCATACGTTGGTTGTTTATCAGCTTGATGACAATAAAGAATTCTCTATTCCTGTTAAGGCTTTTAAAGTGGCTCTAGGACCTAAAGTTGCTCCTGCCAAGACGGCTATATCAGAGAAATCTCTATGGCGTAAGATTACAGATATATATTATGTCAGATACTCTTCAAGACTTGATAATGCTGAGTATCTTAGTACGGCAACTTATTACAGTCAGAGTGATAATAATCTTAATCCAAAGTCATACAATGCTATTGGACAGAATGTATCAGACGGTTCTATTCTTATGACATGTGCCAATGCCAAGTGGATATATGAGAATTGTGGTGCGAAGACAACTGTTGAGATAGTTGAGGATTTTGATATAAGTTCTGATATTAAGGTTGAAGATATAAACAGAATAGCTGATAATGCATATAGAGACCCGACAGATAATGTGAATGGCAGCAGTAATATACAGAATAATAATGTTTCACAATACAATCAGACACAGGTTGAAACAGAAGCTGTCACGAATGATGAGAGACCTCAGGAGACTGAGGCACAGACACAGAAGAATGATCCTCGAGAGACACAGACGACAACTGTCAGTCAGCAGGAGACTACTGCCCAGTCATCAGAGGCACAGAAGCCGTATGACAAGACCGTGTCAGAGTAATTTAACAACACATTTATAATAACAATTAATCCCTTTTCGCTTTTTATAAAGCCGAATGTATGCTATAATAGGTACATTCGTGTATTTATGAAAGGAAAAGGGATTATTTTATGTCAAACATTATTATTTTAGCAGCAATTATACTTTACCTGGGAATGGTAGTATGGATAGGTGTAATCTGTTCTAAGAAGAACAGTGATGTAGGAGACTTCTATCTTGGTGGAAGAAAGTTAGGACCTGTTGTTACTGCAATGAGTGCAGAAGCGTCAGACATGAGCAGTTACCTGCTTATGGGTGTTCCGGGACTGGCATACCTTACAGGTCTTGCTGACGCAACATGGACAGCAATTGGTCTTGCACTTGGTACTTACCTTAACTGGCTTATTGTTGCCAAGAAGATAAGATTATATTCACATGGTTATCAGGCAATAACACTTCCTGATTATTTCTCTAAGAGATTCGGGGATGACAAGCATGTAATTACATTAATATCTGCAGCACTTATTGTAATATTCTTTATACCATACACAGCGTCAGGCTTTGCTGCCTGCGGAAAGCTGTTTAACAGTCTTTTAGGTTTTGATTATCATGCAGCAATGATTGTCAGTGCTGTTGTTATCGTACTTTACTGTACAATGGGTGGATTCCTTGCAGCAAGCACATCAGATCTTGTACAGAGTATTATTATGACATTCGCACTTGCTGTAGTAGTTATATTTGGAATTGTACAGGCAGGAGGAATGGGAGTTGTACTTGATAATGCCAAGGCACTTCCAGGATATCTTGATATGTTCCATACACATATTGCAGAAACTAACAGTTCAGGAGACTATGGATTCTTTAAGATTGTTTCAACACTTGCATGGGGACTCGGATACTTCGGTATGCCACATATCCTTTTAAGATTCATGGCTATTGAAGATGAGAACAAGTTAAAGATTTCAAGAAGAATTGCTACTGTATGGGTATTCATATCACTTATTGTTGCAACTGGAATCGGTGTAATAGGACTTACACTTTCAAAGAATGGTATTATTGATACCCTTACAGGTTCAGAATCAGAGACAATTATTGTTAAGATATCACATTATCTTTCAACATTTAACCCTGTAGCAGCATTTATAGCAGGAATTATCCTTGCAGGTATTCTTGCAGCCACCATGTCAACAGCAGATTCACAGCTTCTTGCAGCTTCATCTGCTATATCACAGAACCTTGCGGTTGAGGTGTTACATATTAATATGTCTAAGAAGACATCAATGCTTGTTGCAAGACTTACAGTTGTTGTTATATCAGTTATATCAATATTCTTTGCACTTGATCCTACAAGCTCAGTATTTAAGATTGTTTCATTTGCATGGGCAGGTTTCGGTGCAGCATTCGGTCCTGTAGTTCTATGCTCACTTTTCTGGAAGAGAGCCAATAAGTACGGAATTGTATCAGGAATGATTGCAGGTGGAGCGATGATATTCATATGGAAATTCGGTATTGCTAAGCTTGGTGGAATATTCGCAGTATATGAGCTTTTACCAGCATTTATATTTGCAACAGTAGTTATTATTGTTGTAAGTCTTGCTACAGGAAAGCCTTCGCAGGAAGTTATGGACAAGTTTGAAGAAGTTAAGAATATGAGCAAATAACTATAGAGAAGGTGCTTTATATATGGGATATACAATCGCAATATGTGATGATGATAAGAATATGGCAGACAAGCTGACAGTTTCATTGAAGAATGAGTTCATGAAAGCAGGCAGGAATGATGTAATCATAGATTACTATGACACAGGCGTGCAGTTACTGGAAACTTTAAAGAATAAAATGTATAAAGCAGTACTCCTGGACATCAACATGGAGCCTATGGATGGATTCTCGGTAGCAGAGGCTATTGGAAAATCAGGATACAGGACTAAGATTATATTCGTTACTTCGCATGAAGATGTTGTATATGATACATTTGATTATACTCCGTTCTATTTTATCAGAAAGTCAAGATATGAGACTTATGTACAGAGAGTCGTTAAGAAGCTAATCGCCATTGATGGTTATGAAAAGACGATTGTTCTTGATGATAAAGATGGAATTATCAATATTAATTCAGGTGATATAACATATGTTCACAGTGAGGACCATTATCTTACAGTACATACGGCTGATGGGAATTCCTATGTAATCAGGAAGAATATGATGGAATTCGGACAGGATATAACAGGTACGGATATAATAAGGGCTCATAAAAAATATATGATTAATTACAGGTATATTTCAAGAATCAACCAGAGTACTAATGAGGTTATTATGATTGATGGTGCAACTCTCAAGCTTGGAAGAAGTTATAAAGATACATTTATGAAGGGATATATGCAGTACAGGCACAACAGACAGACATATGAATGATATATTGTTAAATATTGTTAATATCAGAATGGCAATAATGATATGTATAGGAGTAATACTTGTAAGAGAGATATATCTGGTACTGAACGGCTATATCGCTAAAGCAGCGTATGTAGTATCGACACTGGTTGTCATTGTTATAGCGGCTATTACTTATGGCGTGATATATATTGCAGATGCACAATCTTTAATACACAGGACAGGAATATATGAGTTTACTGTCATTATTATATATCTGGCATTGATTGCATTTATGAATACATTTAAGACAATCAGACATGGCAGTTTTACGAAGATAGATATAATTAATATAGCAGCATATGTTTTGGTATTATGTTTTAATATATATCTGTTAATCAGATTAGGAATTTCTGATGGCGGCCATGATGTCATGCTGATTATGAACATTATAGTGTTAAGTCTGGTGCTTGCAATTATATTCTACAGAACGCTTGTAAGGCTCTATCAGGAGAATTACAAGGGACAAGAGGCTGAACATTTAAGAAATGTAATAGAGTCAGGTGAGGATTATCTTAAAAATGTTCAGGCAATGGATAAGCAGGTAAGAACCGTAAGGCATGATATGAATAATCAGCTTCAGGTTATATATGGTCTGCTTTCACAGGAAAGATATGAGGAAGCTAAGGATTTTCTTAAGCAGTACAGTATAAGTCTTGAGAAAACCAAGGGATATATTCATACAGATAATCCGATATTCAATACTGTTATTAATAATAAAATTGAATATGCCAAGAGTGAAGATATCATAATAACGACAGGTCTTCATAAGACATTAAAGCCTATGCATGGCAATGACCTGTACACGATTATGGGAAATGTGCTGGACAATGCAATAGAGGCTGAACTTAAAGAAGATATATGTAACAGGGAAATAGAAATCCGTTCCGTGTGGAATGGTAATGATATGATTATAACTGTAGAGAATTATATATCAAAGTCAGTATTAAATGATAATAAAGAGCTTCATACAAGTAAGCAGGACAAGAAATCACATGGTCTTGGAACTCAGATTATTAAGAAGCTTGTAAAGAAGAATAATGGAACATGTGATTATCATGAAGAAGGTAATATGTTCTGTTGTGAAATAAGATGGTGATAGAGCCGGAACAGTTGGATTAATCCTTCTGTTCCGGCTTTTTACAACTATACTTATAGTCACCATGGTCGTTCACGACAAAGTTGCTGTCGTTCACGACATTGGTGTTGAAATGATAGATTACAGGGATTATGCTTAATGTATGAAGAGCAGAGACATAAGCAATATACTAATGATTAGGAGGTTTTTATGGTTATTAAGAAATTATTAAAAACAGGAGCATGCTTCGCCGCAATGGCGCTGATTGTTGGAATGTATATTTCACCATCAATAGCAAGGGCATCATATGACAAAGGATATGGATATGGATTTGATTATGATGGTCAAACAAAGTATACAAATGAAGAGAAAAAGGAAACATATTCATCAGTAGGAATGGAGTGTACAGATTCAGAGGATGAATATGCCTATTATGTAGCAAGGGTTTTTGGTGTTGATGGTGATGATGACTTTGATTATTCTCACGGGTATGAGTATACCTTTTATGAAGGTACTTCATACGAGATGTTAAACTGGGTTAAAGAGAATAATTGTCCGAAAGTTAAAGTCAGAGGAATTGGTTACAGGATAGACAGTGAATATGGAACAGTATTTACTGGTTACTGGAGTCCGGATTTATATTAATTAATTATATTGCTTATGTCAGAACAGGAGTAATTATGAAGAGTAATAAGATCACAATTATTTCCAGCTTATTCTTAATGACTGCGTTGTGCGGGTGCACAACGCAGTCTGTTGATAAAGCAAAGGAAATAGAAGAAAGTAATACATATGTATATAAATATGAATATGAAACAAATACAGAAGGACAGGCAGAGACACAGTATCATGAAGAAAAGCCGTCATTTGATGATTTTGAAACAGTAACTGGACAAACAGCAGTGGCATTAAAGAATAAAAATGGAAGTCTCAAATTTATTAAAATGAATGAAAAGTATAACTGGGGAGAAATGGAGTGTTCAGTTACAGAAGTACATATGTCCACAAATATAGATTATGCGGATGAAATATTAGATAATAATGTATTGGCTGTATGTAAAGAACAATTAAAGAAAAGATATCCAACAGGAAAAGTTGATGATAATAGAAAAAAGATATTATGGATTAAAGTTCATATAAAAAATGATGGGAATAAAGATAAAGATTTGAATATGAGTACATGTTTTGTATATGGAAAGCCAGATGAGGGAATAAGACCAGGTGCAACGAGCTTGCATTTGATAGATAAAGAATTGTGCTTTCAGGGGGAAACTAATCACAGAGATATAGTAAGAATAAAGGCAAATTGTGAGCAGGATTTATGGTATGTAGCTGGAACGGGATATTTTAAACCTGAATTAAATTATTATATGTTTGGTTCATTTGGATATATGTTTGATCCAAGTGATTATTCAGGAATTTTAATAGAATTGAATGACATTAAGGATGAAGGCTGATTATGCTAGAACAGGAGTAATTATGAAGGGTAATAAGGTCACAATTATTTCCAGCTTATTCTTGATGACTGCGTTGTGCGGATGCACAACGCAGTCTGTTGATAAAGCGAAGGAAATAGAAGAAAGTAATACATATGTGTATAAATATGAATATGAGACAAATACTGAGGGACAGGCAGAGACGCAGTATCATGAAGAAAAGCCATCATTTGATGATTTTGAAACAGTAACTAAGGGAACTATAGCATCATTGAGAAATAAAAATGGAAGTCTTAAATTAATTAAAATGAACGAAGTATATGAATGGGGAGGAATGGAGTGTTCCATTGCAGAAGCACACATGACTACGAATGTGGATTATGCAGATGAAATATTAGACGATAATGTATTAGATCCATGTAAGGAGAAATTAAAGCGTATATATCCGACAGGAAAAAGCAGAGTAGATAAGAATGAAAAAATTGTATGGGTTAGAGTACATATTAAGAATACAGGTACAAAAGATAAAGATTTAAATATGACAACAGATGGAGCAAAAGAAATATCAGAGGGTGATTATAAACCAAGTGTTACAAGTTTGTTAATAGATAAAGAATTGTGCTTTCAGGGAGAAACTAATCACAGAGATATAGTAAGAATAAAGGCAGACTGTGAGCAGGATTTATGGTATGCATTAAGTATATTTTATTATGATGAACAAACCAAGTACTATATGTATGGTTCATTTGGATATATATTTGATCCAAGTGATTATTCAGGGATTTTAATAGAATTGAATGACATTAAGGATGAAGGCTGATTTATAAAGGGAGGAAGATTAAGATGCATGATTTAAGGATTTTATTACGGATTGAGTTTAAGAGAGCATTTAAAAGTAAAGCATTTTATATATGTCTCGCAATTGGTATAGCATTAGCTGCTGGTTCTTTTATTAATAAAGCCGTACCGCATATGGATGTATTAAAAGGATTCACTGGAAATGCAGCTTCATATCCGTTTTCAGTATATAATTCATGGATGGGTAATTTTGTTGGATATGAGCCGTTTGCAACAGCATATTTATATGTATGCATGCTTTATTCGGCATTGCCTTATTGTGGATTTTTTGTAAGAGACAACAAGAATCAGTACATTTTACAGTATTACAGCCGTATGTCTAAAAATAAAGTGCATGCAGCTAAATTTATAACAACATTTGTTATCGGAGGAATGCTTGTATTTTTACCTGTCTTAATTAATCTGATTGCAACAATGATGTTTATTCCAGCATTACCTCCTATTGAGAATGGTTTATTTATTGGAACAGGAAAATCAATAATGTCTAATCTCTTTTGCGACCACACAATGATTTATGTGCTTATATATATAGTGCAGTTCTTTATATATGGCGGTGCTTTTTCAGTTGTTTCACTTGCGGTTTCATTTACATTTAATAATGTTTTTCTCGTTATTGTGTCGCCATTTGTTGCTTATTATGGTGTCGGAGTTATTTCAACACTTAGTAAGAATTATCTTGGCATAACAAGTTTTAATCCTATGGTATATCTTAGTCCTTCATATCTCCTTCCTAACAAGGCACTTATAGGATTCATACTGGAACCGTTAATTATTATTGGAGTGAGTATGTTGATATTCTTTAGGAAAGGAGCAGAAAATGAAGCGTTGTAAAGTAATTGCATTAATAATATGCAGTGTTGTTGTAGTTATATGTACAGCAATGATTATAAGAATTAATATTCAATTTCCTAAAGCGGAAGATAAGAGTTATACGATTGATAATCCTGCAGATATTGACGGAGTTATTGTTAAACCGCTTAGCTATCAGGTATGTACAATAGATGAATATTCACAAATTTCATCAGAATATTCTAAGGTTAAAGATGAAAAGAAAGATAAATGCAGAATAGTTGTGCTTACAATATCAATAGAGAATACAACTGAAGAAGTGGCAGACTATACTCCAAGTTTTATATTCGTATCAGAGGAACTGAATGCATTTAATGGTGCAATACCGATTGGTTCAGGATCAAGACATTGTACATTGCTGCCTCATGAGACAAAAGAGATGAAACTACGGGCTTATATCGGGGCATCACAGTTAGATCAAAATAATCTTGATAAGCTCGATTCTTCGACAATAACATTAGTATATTCTTTTTATCCATATAGAAGAAAGCTTGTTTTCAGCAGATAGAAACGGGGATTAGTATGAAAAGGCTCTTAAAAAATCCATTATTTTATGTGATGTATTTTATTCCGCAATTAATAATGACACATGCTGTTTCAACATTTAATAAGACTTTTTCAAATGGCCAGGCATGTTTTGCAGATTATTATTTACATTTTTATGATTGGGATTCTTATGATTTCCTGTGCATGTATGAAGTGATTTATGTATCTTTTTTTATGGTTATGTTTGTGAGACGTGAATTGATGTCAAACAGAGTTGTATTATATGAATCCACAACAAAATTATGGTCAAATACTATAAAAAGCAGTGTATTGTTTACTATAATTTTTCCGATAATGAATTGTGTCATTATTGGAATTGTGGCAGCTATGAAAAATGCTGTTTTTACATGTAACTGGAGTAAGGCTGGAAGTATGGCTGCGGCTATCATACCTTATTATGAATTACATGAAATAAACACATTTATTGTGGCTGGATTATCAGTATTTCTTGATATTATAAGACTGCAGGTTACATTATTTATTGTATGTATTGCAAGTTGGCTTGTACGAAAGACAATAGTAGTATTTCTGGTTGTATACATTAATATTATTATTGTGAATATACAGCCGCTTCTTGCTTATTGCGATATGAATGTAAAGAGTATCTATAATTACATGATTGTGTCGAAGATGGGGACATATCTAAAGGGAATATCTGTATTTGATAATGTAGTACTGCCTGTTATTATCTGGGCAGTGTGTGTTACAGCCAGTTTTCTTGTGTTCAGATTCTATAGAAAGGACATGCTTAAGAACTAATGAGATGTTTTATTAATGTATTTAAGGCAGACCTGAAAAGGTTCTGGAATATTGCATGGAAATTATACATAGCATTTGCAGTGTATTCTTTAATGCAGGCTTTAATATTCTTTGCTAATATGAACAAATCAATCAATAAGGGGAGGATAGCAGCGGTGTCATTAGGCGACAGCCTTATGGATTTCTTTAAAGGAGCTAAAGAGTTCTATCCCGAAAGAAATCTGGCGATGGATATTCCGGTGCTTGAGATATTTGTCCTTTTATTTTTGCTTTTTATTGTTGCGTATTATATTAATTCGGACAGGAGTGCGTTAAGCAGGAGCATAATGATTGCCTCGCGTTCACCAGTGTACTGGTGGGTCAGTAAATATATTATCGCAGTATTAGCTGCACTTGTATATATGGTTCTGATAATTGTAACATTTGCAGTCAGTGGCTTTGCAGTTCTAGGAAATAAGTTCAGTCTGAGGATGCATTTTACCGCCAGAGAGAACATAAAACTCATACTTGGGAGTGAAGATATAAGCTGCCAGACCAATGTTGTTTTACTTGTGGTTCTGTGTACGCTTAGCTTAATTACTGCATGTATTATAATTCTGCTGGTTTCATATGTGTTTAACTCTATATTTGGATTTATTATTAATCTATTGTTATTCATATTCAGCATATGTTATATGAAGTGGTTTGGCTTCTATAATTATATGATGATGTACAGAATCCCACATGTTTATGACAGATGGTATTTTGGAGCGTTATTAATGCTGGGGATAGATGTGGGGATTATGGCTGCTGGAATTATATATTCAAGAAAAAGAGATTTTCTGTAGGAGGAGTAAGTATGTATATTGAATTGAAAAACGTATCTAAGAAAATTAAAGGCATTGATATTCTTGATGATGTCAGCATTAGAATGGAATCTGGAAAGATATATGGTTTCAGGGGAAAGAATGGAAGTGGTAAGACAATGCTTATGCGTGCAATAGCAGGTCTTATCAAGGTTACAGGAACAGTTGATATTGATGGGAAGATATTAGGAAAAGATGAAATGTTTCCGCCAAGCATAGGTATTCTTATAGAGAATCCGTCATTTATAAGTAATTATACTGGGTTTGAGAATCTAAAGACTCTTGCTTCAATCAGAGAAAGAATTGATGATAACAAGATAAGACAGACACTTACTGAGGTTGGGCTTGAACCGGATGATAAGAGAACATTTAAAAAGTATTCATTAGGTATGAAACAAAGACTCGGTATAGCGGCTGCGATAATGGAAGATCCAGATATTATTATTCTTGATGAACCGATTAATGCGCTTGATGATTCAGGAACTGAGCAGGTAAGGCAGATTCTTATGAAACATAAGCAAAGAGGGGCACTCATTATTATTGCATGTCATGATGCTGATGAACTGGAATTCCTGTCAGATGAGATTATTGAGATAGCAGAAGGAAAAATACAACCAAAGAAAGATAAGAAAAGCAATAAGCAGTAAAAAATAAGTTCCTGCAGTATCCAGTGTTTCTGGCACAATGGAAACTGCAGGAACTTTTTGTTAATCTTCGTCGTTAATATCTTTCTGTGCAACAGCAGCAGCTATAACTGATATGATAACCACAGCAGCAATAATAGCAACTGCAACACCTATAATTGGTCCGATGAATAACATAAAACTCATAACATTACACCTCTTCGAACATATTTATTATATCCATTATATATCGGTTTTATAATATGTACAAGCAATTAAGCGTCTTTTTTAGATTCGTTTTCTTCTTTAGCAAGGTTTTTGTTAGCAGTTGAAAGCATAAGCTTGATTCTGTTTAACTGGTTAACTTCGGAAGCACCAGGATCATAATCTACAGCAATTATGTTAGCTTCAGGATATGCTGCACGAAGCTCTTTGATAACTCCCTTTCCTACAATGTGGTTAGGCAGACATGCAAATGGCTGACAGCATACGATATTGCCTACACCATGATGGATAAGCTCAATCATTTCACCGGTAAGAAGCCAGCCTTCACCAGTCTGATTGCCAAGTGATACGAAGTCTTTAGCGTAATTGGCTGTCTCACTAATCTTAGATGGAGCATCGAATCTCTTGCTTTCTGCAAGTGCCTTGGTTCCAGCCTTTCTGAAGGTTTCAAGTATCTTTATAAGTGTACTTGAAAGAATAGCACCCTTCTTAGGTGTCTTTAATAATTCATGCTTATATGTTGAATTCTGCATACAGTAGAGAAGGAATCCCATAAGGTCAGGCATAACAGCCTCAGCACCTTCTGCCTCAAGTAATTCAATAATGTGGTTGTTAGCAGCAGGCATGAACTTAACAAGAATCTCTCCAACAACACCAACTCTAGGCTTCTTGATATCCTTAAGCGGGATATTATCAAAGTCCTTAACAATAGCACGGAGATTCTTATTGAATTCTTTCATATGAACCTTATTTTTAGTAAGCTGTTCAATGCAGACCTTCTTCCATTTTTCATGAAGTGCATTAACTGAACCAGGAACTGCCTCGTAAGGTCTTGTACGGTATACAACATTCATGAATATATCACCATATTCAACAGCCATCATAGCTTTCTTAAGCATTGGTATGTCATAGCTGAAGCCTGGATTAGATTCAAGTCCCTGTGCACTAAGTGAGATTACAGGAACATCTGGAATACCAGCCTTTATAAGTGCTCTTCTGATGAATCCGATATAGTTGGAAGCACGGCATCCACCACCTGTCTGTGACATAATAACAGCAGTTCTTGAAAGGTCGTATTTGCCTGAAAGAAGGGCGTTCATAATCTGTCCGACTACCATAAGTGAAGGGTAGCATGCGTCGTTATTAACATATTTAAGACCTACATCTACTGATGACTTGTTGTCGTTCTCAAGGACTTCAATATTGTAGCCACATGAATTAAGGGCAGGACCTAATATGTCAAAATGTATTGGTGACATCTGAGGGCAGAGAATTGTGTAATTCTTTCTCATATCTTCAGTAAACTGTACTCTGTGGTAGGCAGATGACTGAATCTTTCTCTGGTAGTTCTTCTGTTCACGTACTCTTAAAGCAGCGATTAGTGAACGTACTCTGATTCTTGCAGCGCCAAGGTTATTAACCTCATCAATCTTAAGTACGGTATATATCTTTCCAGACTTAGTAAGTATATCGTTGACAGCGTCAGTTGTAACGGCATCAAGACCGCATCCAAATGAGTTAAGCTGGATAAGGTCGAGATTATCTACAGTCTTTACATAGTTAGCAGCAGCGTAAAGTCTTGAATGATACATCCACTGGTCAAGAATGATAAGAGGTCTTTCAACTGTTCCTAAATGTGCAACACTGTCTTCTGTAAGTACAGCAAGTCCGTATGAATTAATAAGTTCAGGAATACCGTGGTTTACTTCAGGGTCAACATGGTAAGGACGGCCGGCAAGTACAATACCGCGCTTTCCGGTTTCGTTAAGGTAAGCGATTACTTCTTCACCTTTATTTCTGACATCCTGTCTGCAAGCCATCATTTCATCCCATCCGGCTTTGACAGCAGACTTAATCTCTGCGGCAGGAATGTATGATGAGAATTCCTCAACAAGTCTTTTGGATATCTTCTCCTCACTTTCAAATGACATGAAAGGATTTCTGAAATCTATATTCTCTGTTTTAAGTTCTTCTACATTATTCTTAATGTTCTCGGCATAAGAAGTAACGATAGGGCAGTTGTAGTGGTTGTTAGTGCCTTCATATTCGTTATGTTCATAAGGTACACAAGGATAGAAGATGAATTTAACACCCTGCTTAATAAGCCACATGATATGTCCATGTGCAAGCTTGGCAGGATAACACTCTGACTCTGATGGAATTGACTCAATACCTAATTCGTAAAGCTTGTGGCTTGACTGAGGTGAGAGTACAACCCTGTATCCGAGTTTTGTGAAAAATGTATACCAGAACGGATAGTTCTCATACATGTTAAGAACTCTTGGAATACCTACAGTACCTCTTACAGCCTTTTCTTCAGAGAGAGGCTCATAGTCAAAGAGTCTGTGGAACTTATAATCGAAAAGGTTAGGAAGCTTTTCTTTGTTCTTCTCTTTACCAAGTCCACGTTCACATCTGTTACCTGTGATAAACTGTCTGCCGCCAGAGAATTTATTGATTGTAAGGTGACAACTGTTAGTACATCCCTTACATCTTGTAAGCTTTGTTTCATATGTAAGAGAGTTAATCTTATCTATAGAAAGCATAGATGACTCTGATATACCGTCATATCTTTCTCTTGCAATAAGGGCAGCACCAAAAGCTCCCATTATACCGGCGATATCAGGTCTGATTGCCTGAACACCTGTAATCTTCTCAAAACTTCTAAGAACTGCGTCATTGTAGAATGTACCACCCTGAACAACGATATGCTTACCTAAATCATCAGGGTCAGAAATCTTGATAACCTTGTATAAAGCATTTTTAATAACAGAATAAGCAAGTCCGGCAGAGATATCTGCAACTTCAGCGCCTTCCTTCTGAGCCTGCTTAACCTTGGAATTCATGAATACTGTACAACGTGTTCCCAAATCAATAGGGTGGTTAGCAAATAAAGCAGCCTTGGCAAAGTCCTGAACTGTGAAGTTGAGGGATTTTGCAAATGTTTCTATGAATGAACCACATCCTGATGAACATGCTTCGTTAAGCTGTACTGAATCTACAGTCTGGTTCTTAATCTTGATACATTTCATATCCTGTCCACCGATATCGATGATACAGTCTACATCCGGGTCAAAGAAGGCAGCAGCGTAGAAATGTGACACTGTCTCAACTTCACCCTCATCTAACATAAGAGCCGACTTGATAAGTGCTTCACCGTAACCTGTTGAACATGACTGTACAATCTTGGCTTCTGGTGGAAGCAGTGTATATATCTCTTTAATAGCTTTAATTGTTGTAGCAAGTGGTGAACCGTTATTGCTTGAGTAGAATGAGTAAAGAAGATTACCGTCTTCATCAACTAAAGCAACCTTGGTTGTTGTTGAACCCGCATCGATTCCGAGATAGCAGTTGCCCTTGTAAGATGCGATATCAGCAGTCTTAACATGATGAGAGCTGTGACGCTTTGTGAATTCATCATATGCAAACTGGTTCTCAAAAAGAGGTTCCATACGTTCAACCTCGAACTCAAGCTTAATCTTTCCTTTAAGTCTTGCGATAATGTCTTCTACAGGAACACATACATTTTCACTGTAATTCATTGCTGAACCAACAGCAGCAAATAAGTGTGAATGGTCAGGAGCAATGATTTCATCCGGACCTAAGCTTAATGTACGGATAAATGCCTGTCTTAACTCTGATAAGAAATGAAGTGGTCCGCCTAAGAATGCAACATTACCACGGATTGGTTTACCACATGCAAGACCACTGATTGTCTGGTTTACAACAGCCTGGAATATAGATGCAGAAAGGTCTTCCTTAGTTGCACCTTCATTGATAAGAGGCTGGATATCAGTCTTGGCAAATACACCACATCTTGCGGCAATAGGGTATATTGACTTATAGTTCTTGGCATATTCATTAAGTCCCATTGCGTCTGTCTGTAACAGAGTTGCCATCTGGTCAATGAAAGAACCTGTACCGCCGGCACATATTCCGTTCATTCTCTGGTCAATACCGTTAGTAAAGTAGATAATCTTAGCATCCTCACCACCAAGCTCGATTGCAACATCACACTGTGGAGCATAATCCTGAAGGGCAGTAGACACGGCTACTACCTCCTGTGTGAATGGTACTTCTAAATGTTTGGCAAGAGTAAGTCCGCCTGAACCTGTGATAACAGGATATACTTCAAACTCACCAAGTTCTGCCACTGCCTTTTCAAGAAGTGACTGGAGAGTTTCCTGGATATTCGCAAAATGCCTTTCATAATCAGAAAATAAAATATTATTATTATCATCTAAAACAGCGATTTTTACAGTTGTTGATCCAATATCAATACCTAATTTGAATTTGTTCATAACCTAATACAGCTGCAGCTGTCCTCCTTAATATAAATATACAAAAGTTACCCATTACATAGTGACTTTGGCGAAAAAACGCAGAATATGTCATTTTCTATGCAACTCATGCATTATAGAGTAAAATGGAATAAATTTCAATATTAATAGGAAATAATAAAATAGCTTTAATTATTTATTGTAGATTTTTTTATTAAAATTTAAGAACTTAAGAGTAAGTTTAATTGACATCATATTGTTTTGTTTATTATAATTTCTTGTATATGATTATGAATTATTAGTCTGTAACATGCGTTAGACTGAAAGGAACATTTTATGAACTGGTTTGCTAAATTTGAGAAAAAATTCTCTAAGTATGCGATTAAGAATCTTATGTTTTATATCATTGTCCTTTATGCAATAGGATTTGTGATGAATACATTCTTCAATGGATTATATGACGCATATTTTTCGCTTGATTTTGCTATGATTTTCAAAGGACAGGTATGGAGACTCGTCACATTTATATTACAACCGCCTTCTAACAGCATAATATTTGTTGTATTTGTGCTGTATTTCTACTATCTGATTGGTTCGGTACTTGAAAGAATATGGGGCTCGTTCAGATTTAATGTATACTTCTTTACAGGAGTTATCCTTAATATACTTGCATCACTTATTATATATCTTATATGGGGATTAAGCTTTAAGTTAAGCACTAACTATATTAACCTTGCACTGTTTATGGCATTCGCTATGGAGCAGCCGGATATGGAGGTTTTATTATTCTTCATTATCCCAATCAAGATTAAATGGATGGCAATACTTGATGCTGTAATATTCGGAATTACTATAGTATTCGGATATCTTGTGCCTTTTCTTCCAAGAAATGTATGGTACAGCCTGTATGCAGCAGGTTTCCTTGCACCATCAGCAATTATGTGTTATGCCAACGCAACGGCGGCGCTTGTGTCAATGCTGAATTTTATAATATTCTTCTTCCTGTACAAGAAAGGCCCGGCAAAGAGCAGTACACAGAGAAACTTCGACAAAGCAATGAGAACAGCAAAGAAAGCACAGCAGAACGCCAGAAAAGACTATTGGCAGCAGAATAGTGGCAACAATCAGGGCAATGGTGGCACATATGGGACAGCATCATCAGATAACAGAACACAACAAAGTCAGGCACAACACGCGAAGCGCGGCGTGCCGAAGCACAGATGTGCAGTATGCGGAAGGACGGAACTTGACGATGAAAATCTCACATTCAGATTCTGTTCAAAATGCGCCGGCAACTACGAATACTGTTCAGACCACTTATATACCCACATCCATGTAACTGGTGATAAACAGTAACCAGCCGGGGTAGAAGTGTAAGCAAAGAGAAACAGGGATGGTGTCAGAATTGAATTTTCTGAGTTGTGTGGGAGTTAAAGCCAGAGTTTGCGAAGCGCAGTTCAAAAAATCGCGTTCAAGCGAAGCGCGTTGATTTTTTGAACAAAAAAGCGAAGCAAAAACTGGCTTTTACTTCCACTAAACGAAGAAACCTGAAAGACTGACACCGTCCCTGTCTCTCTTTGCGTATCCTTCCACCCCCTAAAAAGCTTGTTAAATAAAAAACTTAGTTGATTTGACACGCAAATATGTTATTATATTGTAGGTATGTGTTTGAAAAGATTTTAATTATTTTGGAGGAAACAATGAAAAAGACTAAGATTATTTGCACAATGGGTCCTAATACTAACGACAGAAACCTTATTAAGGATCTTGCGTTAGCAGGAATGGATATTGCAAGATTTAATTTTTCTCATGGTGACCATGAGGAGCAGGCAGGAAGATTTGCCTTAATTAAAAGTGTAAGAGAAGAACTTAATATCCCTATTGCAACTCTTCTTGATACTAAGGGACCTGAGATCAGAACAGGTGCTGTTAAGGATGACAAGAAGGTTACACTTGTTGAGGGACAGAAATATACATTAACAACAAGACAGGTGCCAGCAGATGACAAGATTAATATGGTAACTTATGCAGGACTTCCAGAAGATGTATCTGCAGGTAATATTATTCTTATTGACGATGGTCTTATTGAACTTAAGGTTGATAAGGTTGAAGGTACAGAGATTGAATGTACAGTAATTAATGGTGGTGAGCTTGGTTCTAAGAAGGGTGTTAACGTTCCTAATGTAAGCATCAGACTTCCAGGCATCACAGAGAAAGATAAGGAAGATATCATCTTTGGCGTTGAGCAGGGATTTGATTTTATCGCAGCTTCATTTGTAAGAAATGCAGCATGTATCGAGGAAATTAAGCACCTTCTCTGGGAGCATGGTTCAGATATCCCAGTTATTGCTAAGATTGAGAATGCCGAAGGTATTGCTAATATAGATGATATCATCAGAGTTGCTGATGGTATCATGGTAGCACGTGGAGATATGGGTGTTGAGATTCCTGCTGAGGAAGTTCCACACGTTCAGAAGGAAATCATCAAGAAGTGTAATGCTAAGTATAAACCAGTTATCACAGCTACACAGATGCTTGATTCTATGATTAGAAATCCAAGACCTACAAGAGCTGAGGTTACTGATGTTGCTAACGCTATCTACGACGGAACAGATGTTGTTATGCTTAGTGGTGAGACTGCTAATGGAAAGTACCCATTAGAGGCTGTTAAGATGATGGTTAAGATTGCAGAAAGAACAGAGCAGGAGATTAAGGGACATTCAGTAGAATATTCTAATCTTCACAGCAAGAGAAGCATTTCAAGCGCTGTATGTAATGCTGCAGTTCAGACAGCAGATAACCTTGGAGCTAAGGCTATTATCTGTCCTACAATTTCAGGATTTACAGCAAGACTTACATCTAAGTTAAAGCCAGAAGCTGAGATTATCGGATGCTCTCCATACGATAACGTTCTTAGAAAGATGCAGATTTACTGGGGTGTAAGACCTCTTAAGACTGCTACAGAAGCTTCTACTGATAAGATTATTGAGCATGCATTAGTAGTTTCTGAACATGCTGGATTCGTAGAAGAAGGAGATACAGTAATTGTTTCTGCTGGTATCGCTACATCTTCTGATCCTTCATCTAAGAGAGGACTTACTAACACAATGAGAGTAGTTACAATCTAGTGTTAATTTGATACATTTGTTTCGGAATGAGGCTTGATTTTAATATTCTATTATGTTATAAGTAATACACAATTAATATTACAAAGCGTTGATGGAAACAAGTAGGTTATTACTGAACTTACAGAAAGCAGCCGGTTGATGAGAGGCGCAAGGGTAAGGGTAACTGAATACATTCCGGAGCGGCGAACTGAAAGCATATGCAAGTAGGGGCAGCCGGAGTAGCACACGTTATAGTGCATAAGTCCATGTTGGTGGACTTAATGAGGTGGCAGATGTGAGTCTGTCATGAATAAAGGTGGTAACACGTAAGTTCAGGCTTTCGTCCTTTTAAAGAAGGGCGGAAGCCTTTTTTTGTAAGCAATGAGCCATGCAAGACAGAATGTGCTTGCACAGATTCTGTCTTATATGGCGAATGCAGATAATGAGCTGCGAGCGCAAGCAGCAATAAAGAAGAAAAGAGAGGAAACAAAAATGACACTTTATGACGAATTAGTTGCAAGAGGTCTTATTGCACAGGTAACAGATGAAGCACTTATCAAAGACCTTATTAACAATGGAAAGGCTACATTTTACATTGGATTTGATCCAACAGCAGACAGTCTTCATGTAGGACACTTTATGGCACTCTGCCTTATGAAGAGACTCCAGATGGCAGGAAATAAGCCAATCGCACTTATTGGCGGTGGAACAGCTATGATTGGTGATCCATCAGGACGTACAGATATGAGAAAAATGCTTACACCAGAGCAGATTCAGCACAATGTTGACTGCTTCAAGAAGCAGATGGCAAGATTCATTGATTTCTCAGATGACAAGGCATTACTTGTTAATAATGCTGACTGGCTTCTTAATCTTAACTATGTAGAACTTTTAAGAGAGGTTGGAGCATGTTTCTCAGTTAATAACATGTTAAGAGCTGAATGCTACAAGCAGAGAATGGAAAAGGGATTAAGCTTCCTTGAGTTTAACTACATGATTATGCAGTCATACGATTTCTATATGTTATACCAGAAATACGGCTGTAATTTACAGTTTGGTGGTAATGACCAGTGGAGCAACATGTTAGGTGGAACAGAGCTTATCAGAAGAAAGCTTGATAAGGATGCTTCAGCTATGACAATCACACTTCTTCTTAACTCAGAGGGTAAGAAGATGGGTAAGACAGCTTCAGGTGCTGTATGGCTTGATCCGGATAAGACAAGTCCTTACGATTTCTACCAGTACTGGAGAAATGTTGATGATGCAGATGTTCTTAAATGCATCCGTATGCTCACATTCCTTCCACTTGAAGAGATTGATAAGATGGATAGCTGGGAAGGTGCTCAGCTTAACAAGGCTAAGGAGATTCTTGCTTATGAGCTTACAAAGCTTGTTCATGGTGAGGAAGAAGCTAAGAAAGCAGAAGCTACAGCAAAGGCAATCTTTACTGGTGGGGATGCAGCTAACATGCCTACAGCAAAGCTTGAAGCAGACAGCTTTACAGATGATGAAATTGATGCAATTAATCTTGTGTTTGGAGCAGGACTTGCAACAACTAAGTCAGAGGCCAGAAGAACTATCCAGCAGGGTGGTGTTTCTGTAGATGGAGAGAAGGTAGCAGATATAGCAGCTAAGTTCCCTAAGAGTATGTTCGAAGGAGACGGAGTAGTTGTTAAGAAGGGTAAGAAATCTTTCGTTAAAGTATCTGTTAATTAATTGTTTCCCTGAAAAGGAAGGATTATGAAAAAAGATGAGATTACAAGGGTGAGGCTTTTAAGCCTCGCCGTTCTTATGGCTCTGAGTCTGTTTATTTTACTTGTTCTTGTAGGAAATAATGAATTCGGACATATTATTAGTAAAATGAATAATAATTCACTTAATATTTCTGAAAATCAGAATTCAGTATACAACCTGTATTACTATACGGGATTTAATGTTATATATCAGTTATTTTTCTCTTTAACGGTACTCTTTACGGCAGTATCACTTACAGGAATTCTTTTAAGAATAGGCAACACGGGTATAATTGCTTCTGTTGCTGCTATATTTAATATGATGACTGGAATATTGCTTTTAATGGCAAGAATATTGGAATCGTCATCATCAATGCATGCATGGATAGATTCTTTCTATATTGATGGTGTGGTAAAAGGACAGATTGAGACAGCACAACTGATGGATAAAATACCTGTGTTGTATATATTGTTGGTGATTTTGGGAATACTTGAGCTGATGATGGTGAAAAGCTCCGGTATCAGACGCATAAAAATGTTTTCTAAAAATAAACAGACTAACGCAGTGGTTTTTCTTATGCCTGCTCTTGTTATATATGTGTGGGAAGGCTTTATAAGAAGGAATATATTGTCAGAAATTATAAAAAATGGTGATTCCCAAAGAATGACAGTTAATGAATATCTTACCGGATATTATATTGGTAATAAAATATTCTTTAACTGGTCATGGATGATAATGCTTTTACTAGCAACCATTATTTGTATAATTATAAAATCAGGTATTATCAAGGGATTAAGCGGCAGGGCAGGAATGTTGGCAGGTATCGGTATTCCGGCATTTGTAACAATAATGCCATCTGTAATATATGCATTTAACCCGCCTGCGCTGTTTGGATATCTTACACTGGATATATCGTTATGTGATATGACTGATAACGCATTTTACATGTATCTTGTAACCTTCTGCGTGTGCATGACGGCTGCATACATACTGATATATCTTGTGATAAGCGGGCTTCTGGATATGAGAAAGCTGGCAGGTATATTTGTTATAAATGTTGTTATAAGTGTAATTCTTATGATTATTGTCTCAGGTAAATCTTCGCTTGCAATCCAGTATATGCCATGGATAGTGGCAGATTGTGCATCAGTTATACTGGCGTTTATATGTGTGGCTGTTAAGCCTGTTAATAAGAAAATGGCTGAGTTATGCGGTGCCCCCAAAAAAGTCTGACTTTTTGGGGCACCGCATGATTAAATTCTGATTCAGCCATTATTTTATAACTGTTTAATATCTTTAATGTCGGTGTCTGCAACCATTGAGTAGTTGGTGTAATACACAACGAATCCTGGTTTTGCACCGGCAGGTTTCTTGACTTCTTTCTTTAATACATAATCGACTTCAACCTTTTCCTGTTCGCGTCCCTTTGAATAGTAGGCAGCAAGGCTTGCTGCTTCTTCAAATGTCCTGTCAGGAACTTCTTTTCCATCTGTTTTGAGAAGTACATGAGAACCTGGCATCTGCTTGGCATGAAACCACCAGTCATTGCCGTTGCCTGTCTTGAAGGTAAGTTCGTCATTCTGTATGTTATTCTTTCCAACGTATATGTCAAATCCATCGCTTGATACAAAATGCATCGGCTTGTTGGCTGTGATTTTGTGCTTTCCTTTAACAGTCCTTTTAATATATCCAGTTTCAATAAGCTCTTCCTTAATGTTAGCAAGATCAGCCTCTGTTACTGAAATCTCAATTGCATTGATAATAGATTCAAGGTAACTTATTTCTTCAGTAATCTCTTGAATAAGACGGATTCCAGCTTCATAGGTTCTTTTAAGCTTGTTATATCTTGCAAAATATTTGTTGGCATTCTCAATTGGTGTGAGAGTGTTATCAAGCGGAATCTTAATTGTAGTATTATCGTAGTAATTAAGTGCTTCATATTCCTTAGAACCTGCAGGAATACTGTAAGCGTAGGTTGTAAGAAGTTCACCGTAGATACGGTATTTGTCTTTTTTCTCAGTGTCCTTTATCTGCTTTTCCTGAATGTCAAGTTTCTTGTATGCTCGTTCAAGATGAGTTGTTACAATTCTTCTGATGTCAACAGACTTCTGGTGGATTCGTGTTGCAATCTCTTTCTGTCTGTAATAATCGATAATCAGTCTGCTTATCGAATCATATTCTGTGTGGTTGTCATACATAGAAAGCTTCACAGCGGCAAATTCTGCAGGCACACCGTTGTCAGTTACCATATCGGGGTGGTAGATACCATTTCTTACATCGGACATAAGTGCGTCAAATACGTTGTATAAGGCATCTTTCATAGGCTCATCAAGGCAGTTGGCAGGATGCCCGCCATCAACTCCGGCACGGTATGCAAGCTCTTCTGCTATACATGTGCTTATTCCTGTATAGCTTGAAAGCAGCGCCTTGACAACAGGTACAGGCTTTGTAAATACTGTTTCGTTAAAATGCTTTCTGTCAGCTTCAAGCGGATTAATCTTGTCAGAAGTATTAGGAATGAAATAAGGTCTTCCAGGTAAAACTTCCCTGACTGAGCTTGTCTGTGCTGATATATGCTTGATACTGTCTAATATAGTATTATTGTCGTCACATAATATTATATTGCTGTGCTTTCCCATGAATTCTGCGATTATGTGCTTTCTGCACAGGTCGCCAAGTTCATTTAAATGTTCTGCCTCAATATCAATTACACGCTCAAATTTTGGCTGTGTTATAGATATTATTCTTCCGTTGTTCAAATGTTTTCTGAGAAGCATGCAGAAATTCGGTGCAGTAGCAGGGGATGGCTTGTTATCGTCTGTAAGATATGCAAGAGGAAGCGATGCATTTGCAGATAAAACAAGTCTGTACTGACCAGATTGTGTCTTTATTGTAAGCATTATTTCATCGGCTTCAGGCTGTGATATCTTGTAAAGTCTTCCGCCGTTAATTGTGTCGTTTAATTCATTAACAATACTGGATATTGTAATACCATCGAATGCCATAATGTCTCCTTTAATTAATATTCATTAATCTTATTGCATTATATTAACATACTTATTGCTGTAAGTCTTGTTATCTTTCACAAAAATTGGTATACTTTCTTAAGCATTATATGCGAATGGAAGGATAGAAACAATGATTAAAAGTATGACAGGCTTTGGCCGGAGTGAAATAGTTAAAGGTAACAGAAAGATTTCAGTTGAGATTAAGTCAGTTAATCACAGATATCTTGAAGCAGGTATCAAGATGCCTAAGAAGCTTAATGTATTCGAGAGTAGAATGAGAGACTTACTTAAGAAGTATGCAACAAGAGGCAAGATTGATATATTTATTAATTATGAGGATGATTCAGAAAGTCAGGTTAATCTTAAGTTCAACCAGAATATAGCTGATGAATATATGGCTATATTTAATAATATGTCCGAAAAATACAATCTTAAAAATGATATGACTGTTGGAGGTCTTGCCAGATTTCCAGAGGTTATCACAATGGATGAAGTGCAGGAAGACGAAGAGGAGCTGTGGCATTTTATAGAGGAAGCTATGAAGGCAGCCCTGGAGCAGTTCGTTAATACAAGAATCCTTGAAGGTGAGAATCTTAAGAAAGATCTTTTAGGAAAGTTAGACCACATGGAGGAGCTTGTTGCATTTGTTGAAAAGAGAAGTCCTGAGATTATGAAGGAATACCGCAGCAAGTTAGAGAGTAAGGTAAAAGAGCTTCTTGGTGATACAACTATTGATGAGAGCAGAATCGCAACAGAGGTTATTATATACGCAGACAAGATATGTGTTGACGAAGAAACTGTAAGATTAAGAAGCCATATCGAGCATGCAAGAAAATGTCTTAACGAGGAAGGCGGCATTGGAAGAAAGATGGATTTCATTGCACAGGAGATGAACAGAGAGGCTAACACAACTCTTTCTAAGGCTAATGACATTGAGATATCTAATGCAGCTATTGACTTAAAGACTGAGATTGAGAAGGTAAGAGAGCAGATTCAGAACATTGAGTAGGCTTTCAATATATTTTTAATGGGTTTTGATTAAATTTACTTGATTGTTTCGGGCTTGTTAGGTATAATAACTTGTGCACTTTATGTGCAGAATGAGGTAATTATATGAGCAAAGGACTATTATTAGTTATTTCAGGATTTTCTGGTGCAGGAAAAGGAACTGTTATGAAGCGACTTTTAGAGCTTCATGACGAGTATTCACTTTCTATATCAGCTACAACAAGAAAGCCAAGAGAAGGCGAAGCTGATGGAAGAGAATATTTCTTTAAGACTGTAGAAGAATTCGAGAAGATGATTGCTGAAGATGCTTTAATAGAGCATGCAGAGTATGTTGGCAATTATTACGGAACACCAAAGGCATATGTTGAAGAACAGCTTGATAAGGGCAATAATGTTATTCTTGAGATTGAGATACAGGGTGCCATGAATATCAAGAGAATGTTCCCGGATGCAGTGCTTATGTTTATAACACCACCGTCAGCGGCAGAACTTGAAAAGAGACTCCGTGGCAGAGGAACAGAAGACGAGGCGACAATCAAAGCCCGTCTTTCAAGAGCAGCAGAGGAAGCAGAAGGTGTTGAGGATTATGATTACATAGTTATCAATGATGAAGTTGATTTATGTGTTGGCCGTATTCATGATATTGTGTTATCTGAGAAGATGAAAGCTAAGTATAATCTTGGACTGATTAATAATATTAAAGAAGAATTAAAGGTTTATTCGAAAGGAGAATAATATAATGATACATCCATCGTATACTGAATTAATGGCTGTAATTAACAGTGAGGTTGAAGAGGGCGAGCAGCCTTTAGTACAGAGCAGATATTCAATTGTTAAGGCAACTGCTAACAGAGCTAAGGAAATCATCGATGCAAGAAGCGTTGAGGAGAAGATTGCCAAGGCAAGAATTGAAGCAAGCAACAAGGAAAAAGAGAAAGAAAAGGACAAGGATAAGGTTGAGGAGAAGAGAATCTCTAAGGAAGATGAGAGAAAGCTTCAGGTTGGAACTCCTCTTGTAAGATGTTCAGAGAAAGACAAGCCATTATCAATCGCAGTTAAAGAATTCTACGAAGGTAAGGTTAAGATTCTTGGAAGTACAGACGAGAATACTTCATTATAATTAACAAAGACTGATGTTAAGGGCAACTGCTTGTATGGGCGGTTGCCCTTTTGTGCGAGTAGCGATGAGAATACAAGCGGGAATCACACAATCATGCTTGCATGTATTGTGTGATTATCGCTTGCATTCGAGGAGCACCGCGACAACGACAGAACGAAGTTCTGGAGTATGAGCTACGAGAAAAAATGAGGAGTTAAATATTTTATGACTAATAGATATGATGAGAAAGAAAGACGGATTCACTGTGCATTTTCAGAAAAATGCGGCGGTTGTGATTATGCCGGGATGAAATACGACAATGAGCTTGCAGTTAAGAAGAAGTACATTGAAGAACTTTTTGGAGAATATGTAAAAGTTGATGATATTGTAGGAATGTACAGACCAATACATTACCGCAATAAAGTTCATGCAGTTGTGGGACTTGATGATTCCAGAAATGTAATAGCAGGAACCTACGAGGAAAACAGCCACAGAATAGTTGATACATCGGACTGTATGATTGAAGATTCACAGTGTACAGACATTATTAAGGATATTAAAGGACTAATAACTTCATTTAAATATCAGCCATATGATGAAGATGCGGGAAAGGGAATGATCCGACACATTCTTTTAAGAAAAGGATTTTCGACAAAGGAGATTATGCTTGTTATTGTTACAGCAGGAGTCGCATTTCCATCAAAGAACAATTTTCTTAAGGCATTATGTGAGAAACATCCGGAAATTACTACAATTGTGCAGAATATTAATGACAGGCGCACAAGCATGGTGCTTGGAAAGAGAAATATTGTTCTTAAGGGAAAAGGTTATATCGAGGATGTGCTGTGTGGCTGCAGGTTCAGAATAAGCCCAACATCATTCTATCAGATTAACCACCAGCAGACTGAAAAGCTGTACAAAAAGGCAATCCAGCTTGCTGATATATCAAAAAATGACACTGTAATTGATGCATATTGCGGAATTGGTACTATTGGAATAGTCGCCTCAAAAAAGGCTGGCAAAGTTATAGGAGTTGAGCTTAATTCAGAAGCTGTATCAGATGCTAAGATAAATGCTTCAATTAACAATATAAAGAATGTCACATTTGTTAATGCTGACGCAGGAGATTTCCTTGTTGAGTATGCGAAAAATGCAAAGGCAGATGTTGTCATTATGGATCCTCCAAGAAGTGGAAGCACACCGGAATTCCTTAATTCTCTCCTTAAGATTAAGCCAGACAGGATTGTGTACATTTCATGCGGACCTGATACACAGGCAAGGGATATAAAGGTGCTGGTTAAGGGTGGATATAAGGTTATGGCATGTCAGCCATTTGATTTGTTTCCTCATACGGAGCATGTGGAGACGGTTGTTCTTTTGTCCCAACAAAAACCAGATGACACGATAGAGATCGACT